>Ga0208490_100408_pt1 | contig 27987 bp, 21 predicted proteins | sample SubbioAug_CSWold_FD_184818 | JGI IMG/M metagenome (GOLD analysis project Ga0208490, IMG submission 184818) | Serpentinite rock and fluid subsurface biosphere microbial communities from McLaughlin Reserve, California, USA - CR11Aug_CSWold (SPAdes) | ecosystem: Environmental > Terrestrial > Deep...
GGGCCCGTCGGCGAGCACGACGAGGCAGGTGAGGGGGGTCGAGACGAGGGTGCCGACGCGCACCAGCGGCATGTCCTGATGCAGGTTCAGATGCAGCTGCGGCTGATACGAAATCGCAAGATCCGCCCGCCCGGCGGCGACCATCTTGGGCGGGTCGGTGGGATCGGCGGGGGCGATGATCTCGACCTCGAGGCCGGCATCCGCGAAATAACCACGCTCCTGCGCGATGATGACCGGGCCGTGATCGGGGTTCACGAACCAGTCGAGGATCAGGCTCATCCGGTCCTGCGCGGCGGCGGGCGCGGCGAATGCGAGCGTGAGGGCAAAGGTGAGGGCGAGGGGAAGCGGTCTCTTCATCAAATCGATCCTGTCATCAAGGCGACCCTGACATCGAAGGCGATGCAGGCTGGTCTGATTCGGGGCTCGATCGAGACGTTGCGGATGATCGCGCAAAGTCTTCCTCACGCTGGCTCGGGAACGCGCGGCGACGAGGAAGCGATCTGCTCTTGCGTCTGAGGCCCGTTCCCTACGCCGGCATTGCCCGGATCAGGTTCGATGGGTTGACGCCAAAACGCCTCTCAGCCCGCATACGGGCACCCCAACGGTACGGCTTGACCTTATCGCGTCGTCGAGAGGGCGACAAGCACCCGATATGCGACGAGCGCTGCGGACTGGAAGCGCGTCAGCGCAGGCTGAGCATGGAAAAGATCACGGCGAGCAGGACGAACGCGATCAGCCCGCCGAAGAAGATCGCCTTGCGCAGCGGCGTTCGAAGGATGATCTCGCCCTGCCGCGCCTTCTCGGCCGGGTATTCCGGCTGAGAAGGTTCGGCTGCGTTCTTCCCGTCATCGTCTTTCAGTGATTGCGTCATGGCTCGGCTCCCGACCGACCAAGCCGAAAGCCACGCAATTGTTCCGACGGGCGAACCGTCAGGCGGCTGCGCGCGCCGTCCTCTCGTCGCGGATCGCGGCGAGCAGCAGGCAGATCGCGATGCCAGTCGATGCGACACGGACATCCTCGAGCGAAGGGTAGGTGGGTGCGATCCGCAGGTTCGAATCATCCGGATCCTCCCCCAGCGGCCAGGTCGATCCGGCGGGCGTGAGCGCGAGGCCGGCCTCGCGGGCGAGCGCCACCACAGCTTTCGCCGTTCCGGGCCTCGCATCGACGCTGACGAAATAGCCGCCTGCGGGCTGCGTCCAGCGCGCAATGCCGAGGCCGTCGAGGTATTTCGTCAGCGCCTCGTCCACGGCTGCGAACTTGGGGGCGATCAGCTGCCGGTGCCCGTCCATGAGGCGGGCGATTCCCTCCGCATCACGCAGAAAGCGGACATGCCGGAGCTGGTTGAGCTTGTCGGGGCCGATCGTGCGGCGCTTCGCGCGGTCGAGATACCAGGCGACATTCGCCCGCGAGGAGCCGAAGAGCGCAAGGCCCGCGCCCGCCAGCGTCACCTTCGAGGTCGAGGCGAAGATCAGGGCGCGGTCGGGATTTCCGGCGTCGGCGCAGGCCTGCAGAATGTCGGCGATCTCGTGCCTGCGTTCGGTCAGATGGTGCACCGCATAGGCATTGTCCCAGAACAGGCGGAAATCGGGCGCGCCGGTCTTCATCGCCGCGAGCCGCGCGATCGTCTCTTCACTGTAAATGTCGCCGCTGGGATTGGAGTATTTCGGGACGCACCACATGCCCTTGACGGAGGGATCGGCAACCAGCCGCTCGACCTCGTCCATGTCGGGCCCATGTCCGGTCAGCGGCACGGGGATCATGCGCACGCCGTATTCCTCGCAGATGGCGAAGTGGCGGTCATAGCCCGGGACAGGGCAGAGGAAGCTGACCTGCGGCTCCTGCGACCAGGGGCGCGGCGAAGCGGAAAAGCCCCGCAGCATCGCCCAGACGAGGCAGTCGTGCATCATTGCGAGGCTCGCATTCTCACCCACGACGATCTGCGAGGCGGGCGCTCCGACCATCTCGCTGAAGAGTTCGCGAACCTCCGGCAGCCCCTGCAGGCCGCCATAGTTGCGCGCATCCTCTCCATCGCGCGTCGTGAAATCGCGGTTGGCGGGGAGCGCCAGCATCTCGCTCGAAAGGTCGAGCTGCTCCGGGGCGGGTTTGCCCCGTGTCATGTCGAGCTTGAGCCCGCGGGCGCGAAAATCGGCGAACTCCGCCTCGGTCTTCTGGGCCAGCGCGTCGAGATCGGCATCGGACATGGTGGAGAGCACGGCAGGGTTCCTCGAATTGGTGCAGGTGCTTCTACCTTTGCCGATTCCGCAGGGCTTGCAATCTAAAATTGATCTTCGGCCATGATCCTGCGCGCAAGAAACGCAGGCTCGCCTGCCGGGCGCTGCGCCGAATCCGTCCTTCGATACCGGGCAATCCCGCCGGAGAACTCCTGCCGAGCTTCCTTCCAGGGCTTTACGAGCACCGGCATCCGGATTATCAAGTCCCCGCGCTTGGCGGCGGTCGAAAGTGGTGCCGAACGGGACCGGATTCGGCAACCAGGCCTTCGTCTCGATAAGTCCCACCCTTGTGTATCGAGCAAGGGCCCGTAGCTCAATGGTTAGAGCCGGCCGCTCATAACGGTCTGGTTGCAGGTTCAAGTCCTGCCGGGCCCACCAATCTTTGTAACGTGTATCGCTTCTGCATCGATGTCGCGCGGGAGGAGATCGCGTGCGAACGCAGGGTCCGGCCCGGCATGCCGGCGGGAGTCTTCATGTCCTCTTTCAACGAGCCGTCCATCATCACGCTGGTGAAGCCATGGCGTATGGCCGAACGGCAGGTTGCTTCGTTGTTTCCATGATCCTGGTGCATGCAGATCGGAATCGCGGTCGCCTATGTTGAAGATCTGGCCGTTGGCCCGTTCCGGGCGGTCACGTATAGGGCACACGAACCCGATGATCCAAGCCTGCTTCAGCAGCAACAATCGTCAGGCTGAACTCATGGGGCCACGGTCTGATCTTCATACGTCAACCTTTTGCACGTCAACCTGTCTGACGAGCCGTTCAGCTATGAAGGCTCGAACAGACCGATCATCATCCTGCGTCTGCCCGCAAGCGCATGGCCCCGACGATCCGTTCGCAAATCTAGTCACTTAAACCCGAGTACGCTTTCGCGCTGACTTCGTCCTGCGGCCCGCCGCCACGGAAACATCCGGCGCGTGACAACTCGCGGCTTGAAAACCGCATGACAGGTCGCTGACTATCGCGCAAGAGCCGCTCGGGCGACTGCATCGACGATTTCCGGCAATGCCGTGAAGGAATAGCCTATTTCCGCGCGCTCCACGAACCGGTGATAGTCACGCCCGGAAGGCCCGATATTCACGATCGGCAGGCGCGGGTATCCCGCGATGTCCCATGAGAGAATGTCCGGCCATAGCGGATTGTCGTGCGTGGCCTCGATATCCTCCTGTCTGTGGTAGGCACCGGGAAAGCTCATGTCCGTGATGACCGCGAGCTGATCGCGCACCGCGACCTCCACGCCTGTGCGAGCGGCACCGAACGCCACTGCTTCCCGCACTGCATCCTCCAGAGCAGCGTCAGCCTGCATACGCAGCGCCGGTACTGCTGGGTAGGAGAGGCCGCTAAACCCCATTACGACGCACGGACCCGTGATGCGGGCTGCTTCGACGGCCAGCTCGGTCATGCGCCGCGCGCGCTCCGGCATCGTGAGATCGGCTTGTGCCCGCAGTTGCGCTGCAAGTGCTGCCTTCGCCGCCGCATATCCAGCGGTCGCCGAAGCTCGCCGATCGACTTCCTCGTATGCGACGACAGGCGGCTCACCGAAAGACACGCTGCCCTGCGCGCCCGCCCGCTCCTGACGCTCCCGCCGCAGGGCGAGGGCTCGGGCGAGCGCCCGCCGCACGACTTTGGTCGCGTGATCGAGCACCTCGCGCCCGGAGCGCCGGCGCGTGATGACGTTGAACGCGCACCACGAACGGGCGGGGGTGGTGACGTCGTAGCCCTCTCTCAAGTCGCTCTGCACGAGCACGACCGGCGGAGCCGACATGTCGCCCGGGGTGCCTTCGGCGAGATCGGGTTCATATTCCATCTCCTGCACGATCGCCGCAGCGAGGTAGGCGGCATTCAGCCCGTTGAAGGGATAGCAGGCATGCGCCTCGTGGCCGATGATATAAGTGGTGACGAGGTGCTTGCCGACGCAGCCGAGGCCGACGCTGCAATCGTCCTGGAGAGCGTCGAGGTTGATCGCGAGGGCGAGATCGAGGCCGTGCGTTTCGGCAAGCCGCGCCAGGAAAGGCCCGGCCGCACGCATGCCGGCCGACTGGTTCTCCTCGTCGGGCACTGCGAGGAAGAGCAGGTTGCCGACCCGCTCCTCGCTCGCCGCGAAGGCGTCGAGCACCGCCAGGCCGGCTCCGAGCCCCGCCTTCATGTCCAGTATTCCGCGCCCCGGGAGGTAGTCGCCGGAGCGCAGATCCGCGAGCGCGCGCGGGTCCTCGCCCGTATCTGCGAGGCGCGCGATCAAAGCCGATGCGAGCGCGAACGGTTTTCCTGCAAGAGGTTGAAGATCACCGTAATCCGCGATGCCGACGACGTCGTAGTGACCGCAGAGGACGACCGTTCGACGCCCCCGGCCCCTCACGAGAGCGGCGACGCATTCGCGACCCTCGGGAGGGCCGGGTACGGGCTCCAGCGCGACAAGGTCTGGCGACCGGGTAAAAGCGGGGAGGGCCTGTAGATGTCCCGCGAGAAAGCGGGAGAATGTCTGCTCGCCCACAGTGCCCGTGACCGACATGTGGCCGACGAGGGCGAGCGTGTGCTCGAGCGCGCTCTTTCCGAGCGCACTGTCAATTCGACGCCGGATCACGTCGGCGCTGATGCTGTCGTCCATCCGGTGATTCCCCTCGGCCTGTGCTGCTACAGCCTAGTGTGCCGGCTGCTCCGCGTCGAGACGAGCGCCGTCACCCTGCGCCGCTGGCGAGATATGCCCGCAGGATCTCGTCCAGTCCCGCATCCGGCTCGAGCCCCAGCGCGTGAGCTTCGGTGACGAAGCGTTCGGGCCAGCCCTGCACGACGCGCGCCACTGCATGGTCGGGTGTGATGCTCACCCGGTCTGCCGCCGCGACGCCGGCGATGCGTGCGAGGCTCGAAAGGATATCGCCCAGATTGACCGTGAGGCCCGGCTGGTTGACGGCGCGGCTGTCTCCGAATGACGATTCGGGAGCATCGTGAAGCCGCAGGAGGTTCTCGGCGGCGCGCTTCACCGAGACGATCGGGAAACTGGCCGCGAGGCCGAGCGGCGAAACCACGTTCCGCCCGGCGAGCGGCTCGCGCATGAGGGAGGATATTACATCGGACACTGTGGCCGTCGCGGCCCGCGGCCGGATCACGACGATGGGGAGGCGCAGGGCGCGCGCATCGACATAGCCGTGGCGCGTATAGTCGTTCAGCAGCAGTTCGGTGACTGCCTTCGCCGTGCCGTAGGATGTCTGCGGGCGCTGCACATGGGCATCGCCGACCTGCTCGGGCAGCTGGTTGGGCAAGGATCCGCCGAACACCGCGATGGAACTCGCATAGACGAAGCGCGTGCGCCGGCCGGAGGCGCGACACATTTCGAGCAGTCGGAAGGGCAGGTGGAGATTGACGGCCCAGCCGCGATCGAAATCGCGCTCTGCCTCGATGGTCAGGGTCGCGGCGAGGTGAAACAGGCTGTCGATGGCCCTGCGCCCGAGGTCTGCAAGCGTCTCGTCATCGCATAGATCGGCGACCATGCGGGTAACGGTGAAGGGTGCGCCGGCGGGGGGCTCGAAGGGATGGCGGTCGATCAGGATCAGCTCCTCGACGGCGCGTGCCTCGCCGCTCGCGCCGACGAGCGCCGCTCGCTTGATGATCTCGTTTGTCAGACGCCGGCCGATCAGGCCGCTGGCTCCGGTTATTGCGACACGCATTGCGTTGGTTCCCGTGAAAGATGTTTGTTCAACCAGCATCGGACGATCGAACGACAGGCATCGCTCTTCACGACCTTCGTCTGGCGGCGTAACAAGAGCGGGGTCGAAGAGCTGGAGGAATGCGCATGGAGAGAGCCGGAGGGCTCGCTGCCCGGGAGCCGCGCCAGGCGGGATGGCGCAAGGCGGAGATCGTCGAGATGGCGGCGCTGTGCTTCATGGAGCGCGGCTACCACGCCACCGGGATCGACGACGTGGCGCGGCGACTGGGCTGCACCAAGGGGCGTATCTACCATCACTACGCCAGCAAGACCGATCTCTTCTTCGCCGTGCATCGCGAGGGGATGGCGAGGCTCGTTTCCGCTCAGGAACCCGCGCTCGTCGCGGAGGGGGACGGGCTCGGCGTGTTGCAGGCCATGCTGCTCGCACATGCGGGGGCGATGCTCGAGCACCATACCTTCGAAACTGTCGTGGCCCAGGGCGTGCAGCTGCATCGTTTCGAGGCGACGACGCCCGAACAGCGCGAGACGCTGCAGGAACTCATCGACAGTCGCGATCGCTTCGAGGGGCTCTTCAAGGCGCAGATCGAGACCGCTATCGCCGACGGCTCCATGCGACCGCTCGACGTGTCGATCACCGCGAAGGTCCTGCTCGGCGCGCTGCAGTGGTCGATCATCTGGTATCGCCCCCGTGCGGAGGACGACCTTCACACGCGCTCCGAACTCGCACACAGGATGGTCGAGCCGCTGATCGACGGTTTGCGCCCGCGCCCTTGAACCTCGCATCCGCGATCTCCTGCAAGCGTTGAAACCTGCGTTGACACCGAAACATACCGAGTAGTATGTTTTATTCATCGGCATGTCGAGACCCTCCTCTGAGGAGGCCGCTGCGCTGCCCGAATGTTTCCCTTTTCCCGGAGAGCCAGCCTTGCCCGAAACGTCCCCGAGCGCCACTTCGAGTGCGCCGTCCGCTGCGGACGCCGCCGATATCTGCATCATCGGAGCGGGCTCTTCGGGAATGACCGTCGCCAAGGCGCTGAAGGAGCGCGGTCTCGCTTTCGATTGCTTTGAGAAAGGCTCCGATATCGGAGGGATGTGGCGCTACGAGAACGACAACGGCCAGTCCTCCTGCTACGCCTCGCTCCATATCGACACCAGCCGTCCGAACCTCGGCTACAGCGACTTCCCGATCGATCCCGCTCTGCCCGATTTCCTCTCGCACGCGCAGTTCCTGCGGCATCTGGAGGCCTACGCGGATCATTTCGGCATCCGCCCCCTCGTTACCTTCGGGACGGCCGTCGAGAAGCTGGAGCCCGCCGGTCCGCGCTGGCGGGTGCGGCTCTCGACCGGCGAGATTCGCGAATACGGAACGGTGATCGTGGCAAACGGACATCTGTCGGATCCGCGCATGCCGGATTTTCCGGGGCACTTCGACGGACAGCAGATCCACTCCCATTACTATCGCACTGCCGCCCCGTTCGAGGGCAAGCGGGTGATGGTGGTCGGTCTCGGCAATTCCGCAGTCGACATCGCGGTGGACCTTTGTCGCCGTGCGAGCGAGGTCGTCGTCTCGACGCGACGCAGCGCCTGGATCATGCCGAAATACCTGATGGGGCGGCCCGTCGATCAGTGGGGAAATCTCATCGCGCGGCGGTTTCGCCTCACCACGAAGACGACGCGGCGCGTGATGTCCTGGCTCATCCGCCTCTTCAACGGGGACCAGCGCCGCTTCGGCCTGCCGCGTCCTGAGCACCCGATGTGGCGCGAGCACGCGACGCTGAGCCAGGAGCTGCTGCCCTATATCGGCCACGGCTGGATCCGCGTGAAACCGGACGTGCAGGAACTCAGGGGTGATCGTGTCGTCTTCGTCGACGGCACGGAAGAGGCGCTCGACGCAATCATCTACGCCACCGGCTACCGGACGACCTTCCCGTTTCTCCCGCCGCATGTCTTCGAGCCGGACAAGGACGTGCGGACGCTCTACCGGCGGATCGTCTCGCTGGAGCATTCCGGTCTGTTCTTCGCCGGCCTCGTGCAGCCGATCGGTCCGACGATCCCGCTCGTCGAGATCCAGGGCAAGTGGATAGCCGGGGTGCTCGCAGGCGCCGTCTCGCTTCCCGATAGGGCCGCGATGCGCCGCGAGGTCGAAGCGCATCGCGAACGGCAGCGCCGGACGTATCTCGACAGCCCGCGCTACGTGCTGGAGGTCGATTACCGTACCTATTCCCGGCAGATGAACACCGATCTGCAACGCGGGGCGGCGGGGGAATGAGCTGTGACGGGATTGCGACCGCGACGTTCGGCTGAGACGGTTCGTCGAGAAGGCGGGAGCAAAATCCAAGCTGGGGCGTTGGGAATGGAGCCGGCCCGTGACTGGCTGGACCTTGAGGAGACCGCGCATGCCCGTCAGCCGTCCCGCCGCCCTTGCCGCGATCGCCCCGTCAGAGCGCGAGCAGTTCCTGACAGACGTTGTTGCCGGGCTTTCCCGCAATGACAAGTCCATTCCGGGGAAGTATTTATGGGACGAGACGGGCTCCGACCTCTTCGACCGGATCTGCAGCACCCGCGATTACTATCTCACCCGCGGCGAGACGGCGCTTCTCGAGGAGGCGGCGGGGGAGATCGCCGCATGCGTCGGCGAAGGCGTTTCGTTGGTCGAATACGGTTCTGGCGCCAGCCGCAAGGTTCGTATTCTGCTTGACGGGATGAGGGCGCCGCGTCGCTACGTGCCGATCGACATTTCGGCGGAATACCTCGGCAATGCCGCAGAGCGCATCGCGGAAGATTATCCCTCGCTCGAGGTTCTGCCGATCGTCGGCGATTATTCCCTTCCCATCGACTTGCGCGATCGTGCGGGAGACGGGCCCGTCCTCGGCTTCTTCCCCGGCTCGACCATCGGCAACTTCGACCGCAACGGCGCTGTCGCTTTTGTCCAGCGCGTAAGCGCCACACTCGATGGCGGGTGGTTCCTCGTCTGCCACGACACAAATCGCGATGCGGCCTCTCTGAGGCGGGCCTACGGGGAGGCGGACGGCCTGATGCCGGCGCTGCACCTCAACCTGCTCTCCCATGTCAACCGGGTGCTCGGTGCCGATTTCGTCGTCTCGGACTTCCGACACGAGATCCGGATCGAGGAGGACCCGTTCCGCGTCGAGGCCGGACTCGTGGCGCGTCGCGACACGTCGTGCCGGGTCGGCGGTTTGCGCTTCGCATTCGCTGAAGGCGAGCGGCTGCACACCGACACCTCGTACAAGATGGACGTGGAAACCTTCCTGCAGCTAGCGCTCTCCGGCGGCTGGAGCGCGCGCCGTTCCTGGGTGGGGGCGGACGGACGAATAGCGCTGCACCTGCTGGCTCGCCGAGAGCGGCATTTCGCCGAGGCCCTCTAGAGCGCTTTCCGACCTGACGGGATCAGTTCGGGCGCTCTAACTCTTTGTTTCGCCGCATCATTTTATCCGTCAGCTGGTATCCACCTGCCGGAATGATGCTCTAGCCACTGACATTCGACGGGACGAGCGGAAGTCGTGCCCGAACAGGCTTCGCACGCATCAGCTTCCGGAAGCCAACAACGCCTCCAGCCGCGCCAGGGCCATCTCGACTTCATCCGGTTCGAGGCTTTGGGAATCGAGTAGCTGCTGGCATCGCAGGCCCTCGATCGCGAGGAACGCGATGAGGGCGAGTTCCCGATCCTGCGAGCGAGCGTTCAGCCGATCAAGCAGGACACGCTGATGACGCCGGACCGGCGCTATGAGTTCAGGGTGCTCCGCAATGGCTGCCAGCATTCCCGGCGCCCTCAACGGGCGCTCGCGTCTTTCGCGCCGGAAATGGTCGAGATACGCCAGCGCCATGCCGTTTCGACGCTCCGGACAAGCGCATTCGCTTTCCTGCAGCGCGTCCTCCGCGCGCGCAATATGCGCTTCAACCAGAGCCTCGAGGAGCTTCGCCTTTGTCGGGAAGTTGTAGAGAAGCCCACCCTTCGACATCCCGGCCCGGGCCGCCACTGCGTCGAGCGAAAGGTTTGCAGGGCCGACCTCGCGCGCAAGGGCGTCGGCGGCCTCGAGCAGTCGCTGCCTAGAACTCGGTTTCGTGTCGGCCATGAAATTCCCCGGCGGGTGAGGAAGCAGATCTAGCAGCAATTGACAATACCGTCCAGACGGTACAGATAGCGTCGCAGTTCGGTCGTATCGATGCGGTACGCGTGGGGTGCGACGCACCCGGAGAGTAATAGGACTTCTGCAATGACGAAGCGGTTCATCATCGCCATTCTTCTCGTTGGCATCGTCGTCGGCGGCATTGTCGGCTTCAACATGTTCCGCGACCAGGCGATCCAGTCCTTCTTTGCCAACCGCCAGGCTCCGGCGGCGCCGGTGGCGACCGTCGTTGCGGAGTCCGCGACCTGGTCGCCCGGTCTCGACGCGATCGGCACCGTATTTGCTGCTCGCGGCATCGATGTCGTCGCGGAGGCCGCGGGCGTTGTGCGGTCGGTCAATTTCACGGCCAACCAGTTGGTCGAGGAGGGGGCGGCGCTCATCCAGATCGACGATGCGATCGAGCGGGCCGACATCGTCGCCGCCGAGGCGAGCGTGCGCGTGAACGAGCAGGCTCTCGAGCGTGCCCAGACGCTGAGCAGCCGCGGCGTGAGTTCGACGGCGAACGTCGAGGAGGCGCAGGCCGCCGCCGCATCGGCGGGCGCACAGGTCGCGCGTCTCGAGGCGGTCCTGCGCCAGAAGGCCCCGGTCGCGCCGTTCACGGGCACGATCGGCATTCCGCAGGTCGAGGTCGGGCAATATGTGACGGCCGGCGCCCAGATCGCCTCGCTCCAGGATCTCGACACCCTGCGCGCCGATTTCTCCGTTCCCGAACAGCATCTGGCGCGCCTGGCGATCGGGCAACCGGTTGTGCTGCGCACTGAATCCGGGGAAGTGGCGGGTGAGGGTGCGATCAGCGCGATCGAGCCGCGAATCGACCCGCGGACCCGTCTCGTGCGCGTGCGCGCCGAGGTGGAGAACCCCGATCTCACGCTGAGCCCGGGGCAGTTCGTGCGCGTGCGGGTCGTCCTGCCGCCGGAGGACGGGATCATCGCCCTGCCGCAGACGAGCGTCGTGTCGAGCCTCTACGGCGACTTCGTCTATGTCGTCGTGGAGGGCGAACCGGCCGCCGCCGATGCGAATCTCGCGGCGACGCCCGGGGCGGCACAGGCTTCGCAGGAGCCCGCAGCCGCTCCCCTCACGGTTCGGCAGGTCTTCGTCCAGACGGGTCGCCGCGACGGGGAACGGGTGGAGATCCTTTCGGGCCTCTCCGACGGCGCGAGGGTGGTCACCGCCGGCCAGAACCGTCTCAGCAACGGCTCGCCGGTGACCCTGAGCCCTGGCGTGCAGGCGCAGACGCCCGCCGAAGTCATCTCGGAGCGTTGAGATCATGAGCATACCCGAGCTTTTCACGCGCCGCCCCGTCCTCTCGACGGTGCTCGGCTGCCTCATCCTGCTGATGGGCTTCCAGGGCCTGTTCAATCTCTCGGTTCGGCAATATCCCGAGGTCGAGGAGACGGTGATCACGATCAGCACCGTCTATCCGGGTGCGAGCGCGGATCTGATGCAGGGATTCGTCACGGCTCCGATCACGGCCGCCGTCTCGACGACCGAGAACGTCGATTACGTCACCTCGCAGAGCCGCCCTTCGAGCAGCACCGTCACGGTGCAGATGCAGCTCGGCGCTAACCCCGATATCGCTCTCACGGAGGTGATGTCGAAGGTGCAGCAGGTGCGCGGACAGCTTCCTTCCGCCGCCGAGGACCCGGTTATCGTGAAGGGCACCGGCCAGCAGTTCGCCATCATGTATCTGGCCTTCCAGAACCCGAACATGACTTCGGAGCAGCTTACGGAGTATCTGAGCCGGGTCATCCGGCCACGCATGTCGACGATCGACGGCGTCGCCGAAGTGCAGATCCTGGGCGCGGCGAACTACGCCATGCGGGTGTGGATCGATCCCGTGAGGCTCGCCAGCCGCGGCGTGACGGCGCCGGAGGTGCTGCAGGCGATCAACGCTTCGAACTTCCTCGCCGCTCCGGGGCGCACGAAGAACGAGCTCGTCACCTATTCGATCACGATGGAATCCACGCTCCAGACCCCGGAGGCCTTTGGCGCGCTGCCGCTCTATTCGGACGGCGACGAGGTCGTGCGGCTGCGTGACGTCGCCGATATCGAGCTCGCTGCCGAGAGCACCGACACCGTCGTCAATTTCAACGGCCAGCCCGGCACCTTCATCGGGATATTCCCCACACCCTCCGCCAACCCGCTGGACACCGCCGACGCGGTGCTGGCGGAGCTTCCGGCCATCAACGCCACCCTGCCCGACGGAATGACGGGCGTCCTCGTCTACAATGCGACGGAGACGATCAGCGCGTCGATCGACGAGGTGTTCACGACGATCGCCGAGGCCGTCGTCATCGTCGTCATCGTCATCCTGCTCTTCCTGGGCTCGTTCCGTTCGGTCCTCATGCCCGTGGTCACGATTCCGCTCTCGCTGATCGGCGTCTGCTTCTTCCTCTGGATGATGGGCTATTCCATCAATCTCCTCTCGCTGCTGGCGATGGTTCTCGCGATCGGCCTCGTCGTCGACGACGCCATCATCGTGGTGGAGAACATCCACCGCCACATCGAGGAGGGGCTTTCGCCGATGGATGCGGCGCTGAAGGGGATGAACGAGATCTGGCTCGCGATCGTCGCGATGACGCTGACGCTCGTCGCGGTCTTCATCCCGCTCGGGTTCACCGGCGGCCTGACTGGATCGCTGTTTCGGGAATTCGCCTTCACGCTCGCGGGCGCTGTGGTGATCTCCGGCGTGGTTGCGCTGACCATCACGCCGATGATGGCGGCGCGGCTTTTAAAGTCGGGAGGGCACAGCCGCTTCCAGATCTTCGTCGATCGCACGTTCGACCGGCTCGCCGTCCGCTTCGAGCGTCTCGTCGCAGGTTCGCTCAGGTATCGGCCGGTCACGTTGTTCGTGATCGTCGCCTTCCTCGGGCTGACCGGCTTCATGTTCATGAACACGGCGACGGAACTCGCGCCGGAGGAGGATTCCGGCGCGCTGTTCTCGCTCGTCAACGCACCGCGTTACGCCACGACCGAATACACTGCGGGCTATGCGGCGCAGATGGAGGCGCTGACCGACGATCTCGAGGAGACGCGGGCGCGCTTCTCGATCGTGGGGATGGGCGGGCAGACCAACAGCGGCTTCGTCGTCTGGGCCTTGAAGGACTGGGCGGATCGCGATCGCAGCCAGGCCGAGATCCAGCAGGACATTCAGTCCCGGATCAGCAGCGTCGACGGCGTGCAGATGCTGGTCTTCGCGCCGCCGTCGCTCCCCGGTGCAGGCGGCGGGCTGCCGATCTCGGTCGTCGTGCAGTCGACGGGCGATCCGAGCCGGGTCTACGAGGTTGCGGAGGATATCCGCCGCCAGGCTGAAGCGAGCGGGCGCTTCATCGTCGTGCAGAACTCGCTCTCCTTCGACGCGCCGCTCGTGACGGTTACAGTCGATCGGGAACGCGCGGCTGCCCTCGACGTGCCCATCAGCAACATCGCCACGACCCTCGGCGTGCTCGTGGGTGGCGGCGCAGTGGCGCAGTTCGATCGGGATTCGAACAGCTACGACGTGATCACCCAGGTCCCGGAGGAGTATCGCAACAATCCCGAACGGCTCGGCGATTTCTTCATCCGCGCGTCGAGCGGCGAGATGATGCCGCTCTCCGCCGTGGTCTCGATCAAGACGGGAACCTCGCCGGCAGCGATCGAGCAGTTCAACCAGCTCAACTCGGCGACCATCTCGGCCCTGCCGCTGCCCGGCGTCACCACCGGCGAGGGCCTGCGCGCGATCGTCGATATCGCGGAGGCGACGATCCCCGACAGCTTCTTCATCGAGTATGCGGGTCAATCGCGCATCGAGGTGCAGCAGGGCAGCACGATCCTCATCGCCTTCCTGCTCGCGGTGGTGGTGATCTATCTGGTGCTGGCCGCTCAGTTCGAGAGCTTCCGCGATCCGCTGATCATCCTGATGTCGGTGCCGCTGTCGATCTTCGGAGCGGTGCTCCCGCTCAATCTGGGGCTCGGTACGCTCAACATCTACACGCAGGTCGGGCTGATCACGCTGATCGGAATCATCACGAAGCACGGCATCCTGCTCGTCGAATTCGCCAACCAGAAGCGGGACGAGGGCTATTCGATCCAGGATGCCATCGTGTACTCTGCGAAGGTTCGCCTGCGCCCGATCCTGATGACCACGGCCGCGCTTGCGCTCGCGGTCGTTCCGCTGATGATCGCGGCAGGGGCGGGGGCTGCGGCGCGGCAGGCGATGGGCGTCGTGATCTTCTCCGGCCTCGTGATCGGGACCATGTTCACCCTCTTCGTCGTGCCGCTGTTCTACACGCTGATCTCGAGCCGCGAGCGGCCCTCGGCTGTCGCGCAACCCGCAACCATCGCGCCCGCGCCGGAACCGGCGGAATAGCGGGGGGCACGTCGTCACGTTTGACGAGCATCGGGGGTTGATCCGCTGATGTGGCTGCGGGCTCGATACCCCGCTCTGCGCGGTGCGAGCGGTAGGCCAGCATCGCGGCGTTGGTGGATGGCGTTCCGCAGAAAGGCAGGGCGCGTCTTGTGTGAGGAGGAAAAATCATGGAAGCCGACGAACTTCATCGTGGTCGCCTGATCGACCATCTTCAACTCGTCGTCAGCGATTTCGAGCTGAGTCGCCGTTTCTACGCGGCGGTTCTGGACGTTCTCAAGGTTCCGATCAGCGGCTCCGGAGAGGGCTTCTTCTGGGCGGACGAACTCGTGGTCTCCGCAGCCGACAGCGAGGCGGCCCAGGGCCACCTGACCGGCCGCTGCCACATCGCGTTTCAGGCGAGGGACCGCGCCATGGTCGAAGCCTTCTACAAGGCGGGGCTCGCAAACGGCGGCAAGGACAACGGCGCGCCGGGCTTGCGCCCATACCACCCGGACTATTACGCGGCGTTCCTTCTCGATCCGGACGGCAACAACATCGAGGCCGTGCATCATGGTCCGGCCCGGCGGAGTGCAGCGTCCGTGAAGATCACCTTCTAGAGCGCTTTCAGAAGCCCTGGCCGCACCTTTGCCCATGGGGTCGAAGGCGGAGTGCCGATGGCGATTGCAGCTTCGCGGTCTGACGATCCGTCGCAGTCACGCCGCCGCCGCTTGCCAGCCGAGTTTCAGTCCTGCATCCCGAACGTCAGCACCTGCTGCGTCGGGAAATCGTAGATCTTGCCGGTTTCGGTCCAGCTCGGCATCGCGAGCTTGAGGATATGCGGCGCGAGGTCTTCCGGGGTCTTCAGCGTGAGCGGGTCTTCGCCGGGCATCGCGGACTGGCGCATGCGGGTGCGCAGGGGGCCGGGGTTGATCAGCATCGTGCGGATTGCAGTCGTCGCTGTCTCGGCGGCGTAGGTGCGGGCGAGCGCCTCCAGGGCGGCTTTCGAGATCGAATACGGGCCCCAATAGGCCTTGCACGTGTGCGCCGCTCCCGAGGTCACGAAAATCGCCCGACCGGCGTCGGAGGCGCGCAGCAGCGGGTCGAAGGAGCGCACGAGACGCCAGTTCGCAGTGACGTTCACCCCGATGACCTGATCCCACATCTTCGGATCGACCTGCGTGATCGGCGCGAGGACGCCCAGCGTCCCGGCATTGGCGACGAGGATGTCGAGCTTCTTCCAGCGTTCGTAGATCGCGGCACCCAGCCGATCGAGCGCCTCGAAATCGGTGATGTCGAGGGGCACCAGCGTCGCCGAGCCGCCGAGCGCGTTGATCTCGTCGTCGAGTTCCTCCAGAGCGCCCTGCGTACGCGCGACCGCGATCACATGCGCACCGGCCTCCGCAAGAGCGAGCGCTGCGGCGCGCCCGATGCCGCGGGAAGCGCCGGTGACGACGGCGACGCGATCCTGGAGAGGTTTCGTCATGCTCTTCTCAATCGGCTTCGGCGAGGATCGACAGCTTGCGCGGCGTGGCGACGGAGAGATCCGCGAGCGGGGTCGGATAATCGCCGGTGAAGCAGTGATCGGTCATCTGCGGGGTGGTTTCGTTGCGGCCATCGTAGCCCAGTGCCCGGTAGAGGCCATCGACTGAAAGAAATGCCAGCGAATCCGCTCCGATATAGGCGCGCATCGCCTCGAGATCATGCGTGGCGGCGAGCAGCTTCTCGCGCTCGGGGGTGTCGATCCCGTAGAAATCCGGGTGGGTGATCGGCGGGCTGGCAATGCGGAAATGCACCTCCTTCGCGCCGGCTTCGCGCATCATCCGTACGATCTTCACCGATGTCGTGCCGCGCACGAGGCTGTCGTCCACGAGCACGATGCGCTTGCCGGCGATCGCGGCGCGGTTGGCGGAGTGCTTCAGCCGCACACCGAGTTCGCGGATCGCCTGCGAGGGCTGGATGAAGGTGCGGCCGACATAGTGGTTGCGGATGATGCCGAGCTCGTAGGGGATGCCAGAGCTCTGGGCAAATCCGATCGCGGCCGGCACTCCGGAATCGGGCACGGGCACGATGACGTCCACATCGGCGGGCGCTTCGGCAGCGAGCTGGCGGCCGAAGGCCTTTCGGGCATCGTAGACGCTGCGGCCGTTAACGACGGAATCCGGGCGGGCGAAGTAGATGTACTCGAACACGCAGGGGCGCGGCTCGCATTTGGGGAAGGCGCGCACGCTCTCGACGCCGCTCTCGGAGATCACGACGATCTCGCCATTTTCAACGTCGCGCACGAACCGCGCGCCGATGATGTCGAGGGCGCAGGTCTCGGAGGCCAGGATGTAGCGGCCGTCCAGCTCCCCGAGGACGAGCGGGCGGATGCCAAGCGGATCGCGGACGCCGATGAGCTTCTTGTTCGAGAGCGCGACGAGGGCATAGGCGCCCTCGAGGGCCTGCACGGCGTCCATGAACCGGTCGATCAGGCGCGGCTTGCGGCTGCGGGCGAGAAGATGGAGGATAACTTCGGTGTCCGTCGTCGATTGGCAGATCGCGCCGGCGCGGATGAGCTCCTTGCGCAGGGTCAGGCCGTTCGTGAGGTTGCCGTTGTGGGCGACTGCAAAGCCGCTGCCCTCGAGTTCGGCAAAGAGCGGCTGCACGTTGCGCATCACCGTCTCGCCCGTCGTCGAGTAGCGCACATGGCCGATCGCGGAGCTGCCCTGGAGGCGCTCGATCGTGGCGCGGTCGGAGAAGGAATCGCCGACGAGGCCCAGCTTGCGCTCCGCATGGAAGCGCTTGCCGTCGAATGTTACCAGGCCCGCCGCCTCCTGCCCGCGATGCTGCAGGGCGTGGAGGCCGAGCGTGGTGATCGCTGCGGCGTCGGGATGGCCGAAAATGCCGAACACGCCGCATTCCTCGCGCAGCGTGTCGCCGTCCATGTCGAAATCGTCGATATCGGAATCCTGATGCTCGCCAAGCGACGCCTGAGGGAGTTTGGTCATCATGGTCATCCTTGCCCTTCCCAAACGGGAAACGGATCTGCGGGCGATGCGCGCCTGCTCGCCATAGCCGTTGTGAATCAGGCGCTTCAGCTGCGTTGCTGGAGCGTCGGATCAATCGCCGGTTCGCCTGGGTCGCCGCCCGGTCTGGTGCGGAACTGGCGCAGCAGATCTTCGGCGTCCTGCGGGAACATGCCGATCATGCTTTCGCTTGTCCCCTCCAGCATCGGCCGCGTGCGGGCCTCCTCCGTCCAGTCCGGCATCTGGCCCTGGACCAGCCAGGTCAGGAAGATCCAGCCGATGGCGCAGATCAGGAAGCCGCGAAATGCGCCGAAGACGAAACCGAGAGTACGGTCGATCGCCCCGATGCGTGAATCCAGGATCGCGTCCGAGATCTTCACCGTTATCAGCGAGACGATGATCAGCGTCACGAGGAAGATCCCGCCGATCGCCGCCACGAGTGCGATGTTCTCGTTGGCTATATATTCACGTGCGTAGGGCAGCGCAATCGGATGCAGGTACCAGGCGACGGCGAAGGCCGCGACCCAGGCCACGATCGCCAGAACCTCGCGGGTCGCCCCGCGCACGGCTGCGAGCAGCGCGGAAATGACGACGACGCCGATGACGACAAGATCGAGAATGGCTAAGGGCATGTGGACAAGGCCTGGGGCGCGCGAATGAGGAGGAAACGAGGACTCGGTGCATCGCTGCGAGCGCTATATAGCCCGCCTTTGTCGGTTCGTCATCACTCGTCTTCGAGCGCGCGGGATTTTCGTCTCCCCGGCCGCGAGGCGATGCCCGCAATGAGATCTGCGATATGCCCGATCGCTTGCCCAGCAATGCTTGTACTGTCCCCCGCCTCGCCGCGCATGTTGGGGATGACGGCTGAGGAAAACCCGAGCTTGGCCGCTTCCTTCATCCGCGTCGCCGCCTGGGAGACAGGGCGAATCGCTCCCGAGAGGCCGATCTCCCCGAAATAGACCGTGTCCGGCGGCAGGGCCGAGCCCGACAGCGAGGAGACGAGGGCTGCGGCGGCGGCGAGATCGCAGGCCGGTTCGTTGACGCGAAGCCCTCCGGCGACATTGAGATAGATGTCGTGCATGCCGAGCTTGAGCCCCGCATGCGCCTCCAGCACCGCGACGACCATCGAGAGCCGCTGCGGATCCCAGCCGACGACGGCGCGCCGCGGTGTTCCGAGCGCCGAGGGAGCGACGAGCGCCTGGATCTCGACGAGCAGCGGGCGCGTGCCCTCCATGCCCGCAAACACGGCGGTGCCGGGTGCTGCGGTGTCGCGGCCCTCGAGAAACAGCGCCGAGGGGTTGGCGACCTCGGCCAGCCCCTTGCCCGTCATCTCGAACACGCCGATCTCGTCGGTGGGGCCGAAGCGGTTCTTGGCCGAGCGCATGATGCGAAAATGATGCGCATTGTCGCCCTCGAAGGAGACCACCGCATCGACCATGTGCTCGACGACGCGTGGCCCCGCGATCTGGCCGTCCTTCGTCACGTGGCCGACGAGAATGACCGCGGTGCCGCTTGTCTTGGCGAAGCGGATGAGGTTCTGCGCGCTGGCGCGTACCTGGGTGACAGTGCCCGGCGCGGATTCGGCGGTGTCGGTCCACATGGTCTGGATCGAATCGATCACGACGAGCGCGGGCGGGCGGCCCTCGGAGAGCGTCGCGATGATGTCCTCGACATTGGTCTGCGCCGCGAGTTCGACAGGGGCGGCCGAAAGCCCCAGCCGCTCGGCGCGCATGCGCACCTGCCCGACCGCCTCTTCGCCCGAAATGTAGACGACGCGGCTGCCGCTCTGCGCGAGTGCCGCCGAGGCCTGCATGAGCAACGTGGATTTTCCGATCCCCGGATCCCCACCGATCAGGATCACCGAGCCGCGCACGAAGCCGCCGCCGGTGACGCGGTCTAGCTCGGCGATGCCGGACGGCGTGCGCGGCGGCTCCTTGCTCTCGCCCTGAAGGCCCTCGAGGGGAAACACCCGACCCTTGTCGCGTGAGGCGCGCAGGGATGTGGGAACGTTGAGCGGATTGTCGCCGCCGATCTCCTCGACGATGGTGTTCCATCCGCCACAGGCCTCGCACTTGCCCTTCCAGCGGTTATAGACCGCCCCGCAATCCTGGCAGATGAAACTCGCTTGCCGCTTGGCCAATGCACCCGTCCTTCAGGCTTGATCGTCGAGATAGATGCGCGCGTAGCGCGTGCCGAGGCTGGTGAGGATCTCGTAGCCGATCGTGCCGGCGCGGCGACCGACTTCGTCGAGCGTCAGATCGTCGCCGATGAGCGTGACCATGTCGCCGCGCGCGACTGCGCCTGCCGGCACGTCGCTGACGTCGAGGATGATGAGATCCATGGAGACGGTGCCGGCGAACGGGCAGCGCGTGCCGGCGACCAACCCGACGCCCGCTTCGATCCCCGCCTCGCGCTTCGCGTCCGTCGCGCTCCCCGTGCGCGGATAGCCGTCTGCGTAGCCGAGCGAAATCGTGGCGAGGCGGCGCGGGCCCTTCGCCGTCCATGCGGAATTGTAGCCGACACCCGTGCCGTCCGCGATGTCGTGCAGCTGCAGGATATGCGCTTCGAGGCGCACGACGGGTTTCATTGGATTGTCACGCCCGGGTAGCGGGTTGCCGCCGTAGAGCGCGTATCCCGGGCGCAGGAGTTCGAAGCCGTTGTCGCCCGGCAGGAACGTGCCGGACGAATTGCAGAACGAGGCAGGGACGGATGCGAAGGCCGCGCGGACGCGCTCGAAATCGGCACGTTGCCGGGCGTTGATGGGGTTGTCGGTCTCCTCGGCGCTGGCGAGATGCGTCATCAGCAGCGCGGGGGTGAACGCGCCCTCCGTGGCTAAAGCGTGCGCGTCCTCGCAGGAGAGCCCGAGGCGGTTCATCCCGGTGTCGACGTGGATTGCAGCGGCGTGGCCACCCGTCTCCATCCATTCCGCGATCTCCTCCCGCGAGCCCAGCACCGGGCGCAGATCATGGGCGGCGTAGACCGAGGTCGTGCCTGCAAGCAGGCCGTTCAGAATATAGATCGTCGCATCCGGAGCGACCGCCCGCAAACGCTTGCCTTCGTTGAGATGCGCGACGAAGAAGGTGCGGCAGCCCGCCCGCACGAGGGCCGGCACGGCATGTTCGATGCCCAGACCATAGGCGTTCGCCTTCACCACGGCGCCGCATTCGGTGCCCGCGCCACGATCGCGGATCAGCCGCCAGTTGTCGGCAAGAGCGCCGAGGTCGATCGTGAGGATGCCGCCGGCCTCCTGTCGGGGTACGGTCTCCCAGCCTTGCCAGGTCATCGCTGCAAATCCCTCAATCGCCCATCCGCTCCGGCAGCTTGTCTTCGTCTGCGAGGTCGGTAAAGCGGGTGATGTTGGCCTGGAAGGCGAGCTGGACGGTGCCGGTGGGGCCGTGGCGCTGCTTGCCGATGATCACTTCCGCCTTGCCGTGGGCCTGATCCATCTGGACCTGCCAGTCCAGATGCTCCTGCGTCCCGGGCTTCGGCTCGCGGTTCTGAAGATAATACTCGTCGCGATAAACGAACATCACGACGTCGGCATCCTGCTCGATCGAGCCCGATTCACGCAGATCCGAGAGCTGCGGGCGCTTGTCGTCGCGCGATTCCACCTGTCGCGAGAGCTGCGAGAGCGCGACGATGGGGACCGACAATTCCTTCGCCAGCGCCTTCAGCCCCGTCGTGATCTCGGTCAGCTCCTGGACGCGGTTCTCGCCCTTCTTGCCCGATCCCGAGAGCAGCTGGAGGTAATCGACGATCAGAATGTCGAGCCCCTTCTGGCGCTTGAGGCGGCGGGCGCGGGCGGTGAGCTGGGCGATCGAGATGCCGCCGGTCTGGTCGATATAGAAGGGGATCGACTGCATCTCGCGGGCGGCGTCCGTCAGCTTGTGGAACTCGTCCTCGCGAATGTCGCCGCGCCTGATCTTGTAAGACGGGATGCCCGATTGCTCGGCGATGATGCGGGTGGCGAGCTGCTCGGCGGACATTTCCAGCGAAAAGAAGCCGACGACCCCGCCATTCACCGTCTCCAGCGTACCGTCCGGGCGCTTCTCGCCCTTGTAGACCTTGGCGATGTTGAAGGCGATGTTGGTCACGAGCGAGGTCTTGCCCATGGCCGGGCGGCCGGCGAGGATCACGAGATCGGATGGCTGCAGGCCGCCGAGCATGCGGTCGAGATCAATCAGCCCGGTCGATATCCCCGAGAGCTTCCCCTCTCGCTGGAAGGCCTTGGCCGCCATGTCGATGGCGGTCGTCAGCGCATCGGTGAAGCGCTGGAAGCCGCCGTCGTAGCGCCCGGTTTCGGCCAGCGCGAAGAGCTTGCGCTCGGTCTCCTCGATCTGCTCGCGGGGCGTGGCGTCGACAGGGGCGTCATAGGCCGCGTTCACCGTCTCCTCGCCGATGGCGATCAGCTTGCGGCGAGTGGAGAGGTCCGAGATCGTGCGCCCGTAATCCATGGCGTTGATGATCGTCGTCGCCTCGGCAGCCAGGCGCGCGAGATATTGCGAGACGGTGATGCCGCCGAGATCCTGATCGCCCAGAAACGTCTTCAGCGTGATCGGCGTCGCCACCTTGCCGGCCTTGATCAGGCTCGACGTCACTTCATAGATGCGCCGGTGCAGATCCTCGTAGAAATGCTCAGGTTCGAGGAAGTCCGAGACCCGGTAATAGGCTTCGTTGTTGACGAGAATCGCGCCGAGCAGCGCCTGCTCCGCATCGATGTTGTGCGGAGCGACGCGGTATTCCTGTTCGTGATTGTCGAGTTGCGCCACGAGCGCGTTGGCAGTCGCCATGTTCTGGTGTGTCCGAATCAGCGTTGTCTGGCCGGAAACGGTAGCTGATCCGGGCGGGCTTGTGGACGCAAAGAACACCCGCCCACGCTTTCCCCGCTATGCACAGGGGGATTATGCACAGGGCGAAAAAGGCCCCGTGTTGCCTTGAAGCCTCAATCGTAGAAGCGGTTCGGCTGGATGAAGAAGGCGAGGATCAGCGCGCCCTCGGGCGAGACCACCGAATGCGTCGAGCCGGCGGGCCGCCAGACGAACTCCCCCGCCTTCGCTTCGCCCTCGTCGTCCTTGAGCGAGCCTTCGAGCACGAAGGTCTGCTCGATCTCGACATGCTCGTGCATCGGCAGCGTCGATCCAGGAGCCCAGCGCATGAGCGCGGTGTAGAGCCCGCGCTCCTTGTCCTCCATCAGGATCTTCTGCTCGATGCCGGGAAACCGGGTCGGCTGCCAAGGGATCGCGTCGAGCGTGACGTAGCGCGAGGCGAGGGCGGCGAGGGCTTCCTGCCCGGGCAGGTGCGGAGTGACGGCGGTCATCGGTCTTCTCCCCATGGACAACATCACTGAAGTTAAGAACGCGCCATCCGACCCCGCAAGTCTCGCCCACGGGCTTTCCGGGGTGGGCGAAAGCGCTCACACTGCGTGCTCGATCACCTCCTCGACCGGGCGCCTCATGCTGAACGGCGCCTGCGGGCCATATCCCGCCCTGATCAGGAGAAGCGGCTTCTCGCCGTCGAGCCGAAGCACACGGGCGAGTTCGGGTTGCAGCGTGGCGACTTCGATCGGCTGGTTGATGAAGGCGGTGCGGATGCCGAGCGCCGTCGCCTGCAGCGCAAATCGCTCGTAGACCCGACCGATCTCCACCCAGGCTTCCGGCGTGTCCGATGCTGCCGCGAACGCCACCAGCATCGGCGAGCTGCGGATGTTGCGCTCGTCGGTCCTCGCCTGCGCATTTCCGCGCAGAATCAGCTGGGCCATGGGCCTCGCGAGCCAGGAGGGCAGGGAGGGTTGGCCTGCGGTGCGCGAGGCGAGGCCGTCGCCGGCGGCGATTGCTTCGTTGTCGTTGTAGCGCAGCCAGGCGAAGAACTCCTTTCGAAAGGCGGGGTCCGTCAGCTGCTGCATGTCGCCGCTGCGCACGAGTGCGATGATCGCATCCCGCGTCGTGGCGTCCTCGATCAACAGGGTGCGGACGCCGTCGCCAGCGCCCGACGCCTCCAGCAGCGCGACGTGCTCGCGCGCGATCGGGCGGCCGTCATAGGGCCGCTTGGTGCACTGACGCTGCGGGATCGCTTCATGGAGCGTGGATGTGCGGCCTGCTGCGGCCGACGGCTCCAGCGTGATGCGGATGCAGCGGGCGTCAGTGTCGAAGGCGACATGCGCCGCATGCGATTGTGCCGCCGCGGCATGAACGATGTTCTCTGCTGCGCAGCCGAGACTCTTGAACAGGTGAGCGTCGTCGGGATCGACCACCGGGCAGCGGCGCGCGAAATCCGGCAGGATGGTGATCTCTCGCGGTCCGAGCAGAAACCGCCAGGGCTGCGTGTTGTGGCTCGATGCGGCCAGGGTGCCGAGCCGGACCAGCTCGTGCATGTCGATGGCGCCGTTGTCGGCCACGAGAGCGGGCCTGCGCTGCTCCAATACGATTTCATCGTAGCTCATCGCACCACCGTAAGCAGTCGAGCAGGCACCGTATCGCTGCAAGATATCGGCGCGAATTTACACAACAAACTCCATGCCGGTAAGCTGATCTTAAGGCGCATTCGCGAGCTTGCCCGGCAGCAACGAACGAAAAACCGCCGGGGGGCGACACATGCGCAGCAAACTGAATCAATTTCTTCTCGCGACCTCGACCTGCCTTCTCGCAGCCACCGCAGCGCAAGCGCGATCACTGTCTCCGGTCGATCAGGCCATTCAGAACTTCGTTCCCCATCTCGAACGCGTCGAGTGCCGCTTCGCCGCTCCGCAGGGGGATTCTGCCGTCTGCCTCATGGCGTGGATGCCGATGTCGTATGGCGATCTCGATGCCGACGGCGTGCTTCCCGAAAATGCGCCGCGCGTCGGCGTCCACCTGACGCTGCTCGAGAATTTCACGAACAATCCCGAGCCCAACCCGCTCGTGGTGATCGCCGGAGGGCCGGGGCAGGCGGGGTCGGACATGCTGATCTCGATGGGCAACGCCCTCGAACAGCGCCGCAACCGGAGCATCGTCCTCTACGATCAGCGCGGGACGGGCCTCTCCCTGCCGCGCCTCGATTGCCCCGACCTCGCTGCTTCGGAGCTCGACGAGAACCCCTTCAACGATCCTTCCTTCGATCCTGAAGTGGCCCTTGCCGCACGCATCGCCGCCTGTCGGGACGGGTTCGTCGAGCAGGGTATCGATCTCGCTACCTTCGACACGCGCCACGCCACGATCGACCTGCGGCAGATCCGCAAGGCTTTGGGGCTTTCGACCTGGAACCTGTTCGGCACCTCCTACGGCACCCGCGTCGCCCTCGACGCCATGCGCGTCGATCCCGATGGCATCCGCGCCGTCGTCCTGAATTCGACGCTTCCGACGGCGACCCAGTTCGACGCGCATCATCTGGCCGAGCGACCGCGCATCTTCGAGCAACTCCACGCCGATTGCGCCGCCGACGAGGGCTGCGTTGCGGAACTTCCCGATCTGCGCGCGGCGCTGCACAGGATCGCCGATCATCTGGAGGATGGCCCGATCCGGCTGCAGTTCCGTGATCCGGAATCGAAGGAGATCTCGCGCAAGGAGGTCGGCTGGAACGATATCGTCACGGTCCTTTACGGCCATACGAGCTTCACGGCGACCTCCGGTGCAGTGCCGCGCTTCATCGCCGAGCTGGCGCAGGTGGTTGAAGGACGGCTCTCCCTCGACGACGAGGAGGTGGCGCGCATGTTCCAGTCGCTCACGGGCAAGATCGTGGAGAGCATGGCGCTGGGGCTGCACCTCTCGGTGAAGTGCCGCGAGGACTTCCCCGGCCTCGACAGCGAGGCGATGGCCGGCGTGATGGAACAGAGCGGCTTCTACTATCCCGATCGTGCGCCCTATGCGATCTATGAGAAAGCCTGCCCGATCTGGGATGTCGGCGAAGTTGACCCCGCCTTCGCGGAGCCCGTCCGAAGCGACATCCCGACGCTGATGCTCAGTGGCGACGTCGATCCGCTCACCCCGATCACGTGGGCCAATGAGGCGCTTCCTGGCCTCCCCAATGCACAGATGATCACTTTCCGCGGCATCGGCCACGACGTCTTCGGCTCCGTCGCCTGCGCCCGCGTGATCATGGCGAACTTCCTCGATGCCCCGGAAAGCCCCGTCGATGCCGTCTGTGCCAGGAATGCGCAGCCGCGTTTCGAGTTCTGATCGATTGGCAGCGGGGCGGGATGCAGGCAAGGTACGGGCTTGAACGACCAGCCGGAGCGCCCTTCATGCCGATTTCCCCCGATCAGGAGCTGATCGCCCGCGAGGTGCTCGGCGCTCTCGACGAGCGCCGGCAGATCGACTGCATCACGGCCGGCGAGCCGACCTTCGACAATCTGGCGGCCTACAAGGTCGCAGCGCTCGTGGGTGCGATGCGGGAGGCGCGCGGCGAGAAGGTCGTCGGTCGCAAGATCGGGTTCACCAACCGCACGATTTGGTACGAATACGACGTTCACGCGCCGATCTGGGGAAACGTCTACGACAGCACCTTCCACCGTCTCGAGGATATGAAAGAGCCCTTCGATCTCGCACGCGTGGTCGAGCCGCGCATCGAGCCCGAGATCGTCTTCTCGCTCGCCCGAGCGCCGCAAGCGGGGATGAGCGAGGCGGAGCTGCTCTGCTGCATCGGCTGGGTGGCGCATGGATTCGAGATCGTGCAATCGCTCTATGCGGGCTGGCGCTTCAAGGCCCCCGACACCATCGCCGCCTTCGGCCTGCACGGGGCGCTGGTGATCGGCGAGCCCGTCGCTGTCGAGCCCGGCGATCATGCGATGTGGCGCGAGGCGCTGGCCTCGTTCGACATCACGCTTGCGCGAAACGGCGAGCCGCAGGATCGCGGCAATGCGGCGAACGTACTCGGCGGCGGCCCGCTCACGGCGTTGAGCCACCTCGTGGAGCTGCTGCCCTTCGACCCGGAGGCGCTGCCGCTCGCAGCAGGCGAGATCGTCTCCACGGGAACGCTCACCCGCGCCCTGCCGATCGCTCCTGGCGAGACCTGGAGCACCGTCATCGAGGGCGTCCCCATCCCCGGCATCAGCTTGTCGTTTCGCTGATGTTTCATGAAGAGGCGCAGGCCGTGAGTGCTGACGAGTTCGATTACGTGATCGTGGGCGGGGGTGCGGCAGGCTGCGTGCTTGCGGCCCGCCTCTCCGAGAATCCCGGCAACAAGGTCGCTCTCATCGAGGCGGGCGGGGACAGGCACTCGCTCTGGGTAGGAATTCCCGCAGCCTTCGGCAAGACCTGGAAGGACAAGCGCTTCAACTGGAATTTCGCCATGGAGCCGGAGGAGGGCGTACATGGCCGCGCCATCCCCATTCCGCGCGGCAAGAGTCTCGGCGGCTCGACGTTGATCAACGGCATGATCTATGTGCGCGGGCAGAAGCAGGATTACGACGGCTGGGCGCAGCGCGGCGCGACAGGCTGGAGCTTCGACGACGTGCTGCCGTATTTCAAGAAGCTCGAGAATTATCGCGATGCGGGGGAGGGCGATCAGCGCGGGCGCGGCGGCCCGCTCGACATCGTGCAGGTCCCCGAGCGCCACGCCATCCCGGACGCCTTCATCGATGCGGGCGTTGAGGCGGGTTTTCCGCGCAATCCGGATTACAACGGCGAGGATCAGGAGGGCTTCGGCTATTACCAGGTGGCGCAGCGCGGCGGTCGTCGCTGGAGCGCCTTCGACGCATATCTGCGCCCGGCGATGTCGCGCCCGAACCTCAAGGTGATCACGCATGCCCATGCCACTCGCCTCGTCATCGAGGGGCGGCGCGTTGTCGGCGTGACCTACCGCCGCGACGGAGTGGAGCAGGTGGTGCGCGCGCGGGACGAGGTGGTGCTGGCGGCGGGCGCGATCCAGACGCCGCATCTCCTGGAACTGTCCGGCATCGGCAACCCCGAGGTTCTGGGCAAGGTCGGCATCGACGTCGTCCACGCGCTCCCCGGCGTCGGGCGCAATTATCAGGACCATTTCGCGACCCGCATGAACTGGCGCGTCAAGGACGGGATCTCGCTCAACGAGCATTCACGCGGCTGGCGGCTCGGGCTCGCCGTGGCGGATTTCTTCCTGCGAAAGAAGGGAATACTGACGCTCGGAACCGGCATCGCGCATGGTTTCGTCAGGACCCGGCCAGAGCTGGAGACGCCGGACGTGCAGTACTTTTTCGTCCATGCGAGCTACGCCAACGCCGCCGACCGCGTCCTCGACCGCGAGCCCGGCATGACGATCGGCGTGGCGCAGCTGCGGCCGCAATCGCGCGGGACGATCCACATCAAGTCGCCCGATCCGATGGTCCCGCCGGCGATCCGCCCCAACCTGCTGGGCGTTTCGCTCGATCAGGAGACCCTCGTCGCCGGGATGAAGCTCGCGCGCGCGATCATCGACCAGCCGGCCATGGACCGCTTCCGCGCCTACGAGATGAATCCCGGTACGGACGTTTCAAGCGACGATCAATGGCTCGATTACGCGCGCCGCACGGGGCAGACGATCTACCACCCCATCGGCACCTGCGGAATGGGCCAGAGCCCTGAAGCCGTCGTCGATCCGCAGCTTCGCCTGCATGGGCTCGACGGCCTGCGTATCGCCGACGCCTCGGTGATGCCGGCGATGGTTTCCGCCAACACGCAGGCCGCCG
>Ga0208490_100409_pt1 | contig 27832 bp, 24 predicted proteins | sample SubbioAug_CSWold_FD_184818 | JGI IMG/M metagenome (GOLD analysis project Ga0208490, IMG submission 184818) | Serpentinite rock and fluid subsurface biosphere microbial communities from McLaughlin Reserve, California, USA - CR11Aug_CSWold (SPAdes) | ecosystem: Environmental > Terrestrial > Deep...
GGAGTGGTCTGGCCTGGAGTGGTCGGGTTGGGCGTGGAAGGGCCTGGAGTGGTCTGGCCTGGAATGGTCGGGTTGGGCTTGGAAGGGTTGGGCGTGGAAGGGCCTGGACTGGTCTTGATCCGAGTGGTCCGGCTCTCTTCGCTCGCCATTGACACGGAGTGGCCGTCGCCCTACGATTTGTAGCGGTGTTGCCAGACTGAGTGTCAGTAGGCGCAGCGGGAGCCCAAATGAACTCGAGGAAGGTGTGGATATTCGCCTTCTGCCAGCTAGCGGTGGGTTCCGTCTTGGCCTTCGTGGCGGCGACCCAAGTGCCGTCGCCGGCAGAACAGCCATACCGGCTGCATTGGATCATCCTGGCCGGAGCGTTCCTCCTCACTGAGAGCTTCACGGTCGACCTCGACGTCCGGCGGCAGGCGCAGAGCCTCACGTTTACCGAGGCGCCGTTGATGCTCGGACTCGTACTTGCCGCGCCGATCGATCTGGTCGTTGTGCGTATTGGCGTCGGCGTCGTCACCCTTGTGCTGATCCGGCGATCGGCACCAGTGAAGGTCCTGTTCAACGCAGGGATGTTCGCTGTACAGGTCGCTTTAGCACTGTTCATCTTCCACGCAGTGCTGGGCACGGAGATGGCCGTCGAACCGCTTGGGTGGCTCGCAGGGCTGCTCGCCGCCGGAGTGAGTTACTCCGTCACTGCCCTGGCGGTGACCTTCGTGATGTGGCTTGCGGGCGCTGAGGTCTCGCTGCGCAGCCAGGCGCTTGTGGTGTCGGTCGGTCTCTGCGCTGCGCTGGCCGGCTCGGCCGCCGCATTGGGTGCAGCTGCCGCGTTGTGGCGAGACGGTCGCGCTTGGATCTTGCTCGCACTGATGACGATCGCCATCGGCTACTTCGGGCCCGCATACCTCAAGATCCGTGACAGGCACCGAGCACTGGCCGACCTCAACGCTTACACGTCCAGCCTCGGCGGACTCTCCCAATTGGGAGACCTTGCACGCGCAGTGGTGTCCGGCACGGCAGAGCTGTTGCATGCGTCACGCGCAGTTCTGCTCGTCCCGGGTGAAAACGGAATCCTTCGCCTCGAGCATGTTGATGGCGAGCTCGTTCACGAGCGGTTGGAGTCGATCCCAGCGGGGAGCTGGGAGTCGGCAGTGGCCATGGTCGACGCTCAGAACGGCCGCTGGACCATGGGCCCATCCATCGCCGGAGTCCCGCTTCGCGATTCAGACGTACTGGCGAAGTCGATAGCGCTTCTCCATGGCTCGGGTCTGATCGTGCTTGATGGTCGGCTTTCCAACGCCAGAGTCTTCGACGACGAGGACCTGCAGCTGCTCGACACCGCGTCCGTCCACGCTGCGTCGGCTCTATACAACGTTCAGTTGATGGAGCACTTGCGAGAGGAAGCGACGTTCCGTGCCCGTCAGGCGCTCCACGACGAGGTCACGGACCTCCCCAACTCCCGTGGCCTGGCGGAGACGCTGCAGCGGCCGCTCCTCGCCGGTGCGCAGCTGTCCATCCTGACCATCCGGATCGACTCCCTGCGCGAGGTGAACGAGACGCTCGGGCGGGCGATGGGTGATGAGCTGCTCCAGCAGGCGGCGGCGCGGCTCAGCCCGCTGACGGAGTCCGGCTGGTGCGCGAAGACGGCGACCGACGAGTTCACGCTCGTGGTCCGGGGCGGCAGTGACGAGGCCGAGGCGATGGCCGAGCGGGTCATCCAGTCCTTCGATGCACCGGTGCAGTGCGCCGACGTCGCGCTCGCGATCACCGCCGGCATCGGCATCGTGCTGGCGCCGGACCACGGCCGCGAGACCGAGATCCTCCTGCGCCGGGCGAGCCTCGCCGCCAGCCGGGCCCGGGTCGAGGGATCGAAGGTGACCACGTGGGCCGCCGACCGGGACCCGTACGACCCGCAGCGCCTGGCCATCGCCGCCGACCTGCGCGACGCCATCCCAGCCGGTGAGCTGCAGGTCCACTTCCAGCCCCAGGTCGACATCGACAGCGGGCTGGTCACGGGCGCCGAGGCCCTCGTGCGCTGGCGCCACCCCCGCCTCGGCGAGCTGCGCCCCGACCAGTTCATCGCCGCCGCCGAGTACACGGGCGCCATCGACGCCCTGACCGAGTTCGTGCTCTCCAGCGCCGCCCGGACCTGCGCCACGTGGCGCGAGCAAGGCTGGGACCTCGACGTCTCCGTGAACCTGTCGGCTCGGAACCTGGCCAACGCTGCGTTCGCCGACCTGGTCGCGGGCATCCTCGACGACACCGGCCTCGAGGCATCGGCGCTGACCCTCGAGCTGACCGAGTCGAGCATCATGACCGAGGCCGAGGGAGCGATGCGCACCCTGGCCGCCATCCACGACCTCGGCGTCTCGCTGTCGATCGACGACTTCGGCACCGGGTACTCGTCGCTGGCGCATCTCCGGAAGCTGCCCGTCTCCGAGATCAAGATCGACAAGTCGTTCGTGTTCGACCTCACGACCAGCCACAGCGACGAGGCCATCGTCCGCTCGATGATCGACCTCGGCCACCACCTCGGCCTCACCGTCGTGATCGAGGGCGTCGAGACCGTCGAGGTCCGCCGGCGCCTGGCCGAGATGGGCGCCGACCGCATCCAGGGCTACCTGCTCAGCCGCCCGATGCCCGTCGCCGCCTTCGAGCAGTGGATCGCCGACCGCCCGGTCCGCATGGCCGAGCTCTCGACCAGCGACGCCGAGGCCGACGCCCCGGACCGCATCGAGGACCGCGAGCGCTGAACGCCGGAGCGCGCCGGAACCGCGTCCCCTCCCGAGAGGGGGTTCAGACGAGGGGCCACGGGTAGCGGTGGCCGGTCTCGTCGAGCGGGAAGTGCTGGAGCCGAACGAGCAGGTCGATGCGATCGAGCACGGCCGCCTGCTCGTGCGCGTCGAGGAGCTCGCGCAGCGGATCGGTGAGTCCGCAGGCCCGCAGGCGCTCCAGGTCCTCGAGCAGGTCGTCGGGGACGGGCTCGCCGGCGAACTCCCAGATGACCGTGCGCAGCTTGAAGTCCTCGTGGAAGCACAGGCCGTGGTCGATGCCGAAGAGCTCGTCGCCGACCGACACGAGGCAGTGGCCGCTCTTGCGGTCGGTGTTGTTGGCGACGATGTCGAAGGCGCACATCGCCTGCATGCGCTCGTGGTGGCGTCCCGCCTCGTAGAGCGTGAAGTAGTGCTGCTCGAAGTCGGCCTCGACGAAGCGCTGCACGGACCCCTGGCCGAGCGGGCCGTCGCGGAGCACCGTGTGGGGCACCAACCCCCAGCCCAGCGCCTCGCTCAGCTCGTGGGCCGCCACCTCACGGCGGTCGAGGCCGCTCGGGAAGTCCCACAGCGGTCGTTCGGCCCGGCGGGGCTTGTAGATCGCCCGCAGCCACTGGTCGCCGTGCGTGACCGTGACGAGGAACGTGCCGTTCGACGACCAGGGCATGCGGCCCTCGATCTCGATCTCACCCGCCTCGAGGACGGCACGTACGGGATCCTGCATCGTCGACGATCCTGGCGCGTGGGAGGCGCCGAACGCGAGCGGGCGTCAGGATCTCGGCTCGGCTCCTCAGTTGGACCGGGGGCAGGCGTGGCCCTCGGGGTCCATGGGCGCACCGCACACGCGGCACGGTGGCCGCCCTCCGGCCAACAGCTCGCCGGCCCGCTCGATGAAGGCCCGGACCTGGGATCGGCTGATGACGACGCGCAGGGTGTCACCGTCGGGCTCGTCCTCGGCCACCAGCTCCTCGGCGACGATGATGATGCGGTCGAGGTCGTTGTCGTAGGCGACGCCGATGTTGCCGACGGTCCACTCCGCCTCGACCGGCTCGCTGAGCTCGGGGGCGGCGGGGATGTCGTTGGGGGCCGGCAGGTCGTGGAGCATGCCGGCCAGGTACTCGGCCAGCGCGCTCACCTGCTGCTTCTCGAGGCGGACCGAGCTGACCGAGCCGTTGGCGCAGGCCTGCAGGTAGAAGACCCGCTGGCCGGGCGGACCGATGGCACCGGCGGTGAAGGCGTCGGGATCCAGGTACTCGCTCATGCGTTCCTGCTCACGACGGGACGAGGGAGACGAGGTCGCCGGTGTGGTTCACGGCGAGGACGGTGGGCCCGTGGGACCCGTAGAGGATCGCCGACACGGAGCACTGCCCGATCACGATGCGCTGGAAGAGGTCGAGCGGCGTGCCGAGCGCGGAGGCGACGGCGGCCTTGATCGTGTCGGCGTGGGACACGGCCACCACGATCTCGCCGGGGTGGGCGGTGACGAGGTCGTTCACGGCGTCGACCATGCGGGTCTGCATCTCGCCGAACGACTCACCCTTGGGGAACCGGAAGCCCGACGGGTGGCGCTGCACCGTCTGCCACTCGGGGAGCTTGTAGAGGTCGGCGAGCTTCTTGCCGGTCCACTGGCCGAAGTCGCACTCGAGCAGGCCCGGGCGCGTGCGGGTCCGGAGCCCGAGTGCCTTGGCGATGGGGGCGGCCGTCTCCTGGGTGCGCTCCAGCGGCGAGGCGTACACGGCGGTGATGCCCACGCCGTCCTTCGCTGCAGTCCGGGCGTCGTGCAGTGCCTTGATGCGCTGGGCGACGGCCTCGGCCTGGGCGTGACCCTCGTCGGCCAGGTGCAGGCCGCTCGCCCGTCCGGGGAGCACGCTGCCGGTGGTCGGCGTGCGCCCGTGACGGACCAGCAGCACCATCGTCGGCTTCGGCGCGCCGTCGCTCGTCTTGGCCCTCTTCGTCGAGGACTTGGGCGTGCGGGTCGCGGCCATGCAATGGGCCACGCTATCGGCGATGGATGCGTTCCAGACCCTGGCCGACGACGTGGTGCGCTGCTTCGCGTGCCCCCGTCTGGTGGCGTGGCGCGAGCAGGTCGCGACCGAGAAGCGGGCAGCGTTCCGGGACGAGGAGTACTGGGGGCGGCCGGTCCCGGGGTGGGGTGATCCTGCGGCGCAGGTCGTCATCGTCGGCCTCGCGCCCGCCGCCCACGGGGCGAACCGGACCGGTCGCATGTTCACCGGCGACCGCTCCGGGGACTTCCTCTACGCCGCCCTGCACCGCACGGGCTTCGCCAACCAGCCGCAGTCGATCCGGCCCGGCGACGGCCTCGAGCTCGACGGCGTGTGGATCACCTCACCCGTGAAGTGCGCGCCCCCGGCGAACAAGCCCACGCCGCTCGAGCGGGACACGTGCGCCACGTTCCTCGAGCGGGAGCTGACGTTGCTGACCGAGGCGAGGGTGTTCGTCCCGCTCGGACAGTTCGGCTACGAGGCGACGTGCCGGTTCCTCGGGGTGCGGCCCCGTCCGAGGTTCGGGCACGGGATCGAGGTCGAGGTGCCGGTGGCCGAGCACGAGCCGCCGCGCTGGATCGTGCCCAGCTACCACGTCAGCCAGCAGAACACCTTCACCGGCACGCTCACCGAGCCGATGCTCGACGCCGTGCTGGTGCGAGCCCGGGAGCTCTCGCGTCAGGCCTGATCGGCGAAGGTGACCTCGCGCTTGGCCTTCGGGAAGTCGACGGCGAACTCGGGCCAGCGCTTCCGGGACTTCTCGGCCAGCTTGTGCATGAGGGCGATGGCGCCCGGGTCCTCGTCGCCGGGGCGGGCGTCGATGACGCCGGCGCGGATCATGCGGGAGATCACCTCGCGACCGAGGTCGGTGCGCACGATCGTGAGGGTCCAGTCGTTCTCCTTGCCGATGCCGCCGGTGGAGACGTCGGCGTGCTCGGCGGCGAAGTCGGGGCAGTGGGTGCAGCCCTCGCGCGTCCAGGCGTGGCACTCCTTCAGCGGGATCTCGTGGTAGCCGCCGTCGTCGGTCCAGAGCTGGAAGACGCCCTTGATGTTCATCTTCGTGATGCGCTGCTTCGGGATGCCGTACTTGGTCTCGAACAGCTCCTCGAAGATCGCGTCGTCGAAGGTCTTGGAGCACAGCAGCCCGAGCACGAACTTGATGGGTTTGGAGATCTTGCCGATCCGGCGGTGCCACATCACCGAGGGGATCGAGGTCATGCAGCTCATGCCGACGAGGGCGAGGTTGGACAGGCCACGCTCGATGGCCTCGTCGATGGCCAGCGTGTTCGCCGAGTAGGTGTAGCGGCTGCCGGCGGCGGCGAGGACCTCGTCTTTGTTGGTGGCCACGCCCGGCTTGGCCTTCCAGTCGCCCTTGTCGCCGTCCAGGAAGCTGACGAGGGCGCCGTCGATGTAGCCCTCGTCGAGCAGCCACAGGAGCATGGCGGAGACGAGGCCACCGTCCTGGCCCATCTTGTGCACGGTCTCGTCGGAGGCCTTGGTGAGCAGGATGTCCTGGTAGATGCCGGACAGCTCGTCGTCGGTCCGGTACCGGGCGAAGAGGTGCTCGTCGGCCTCGGGCTCCCAGTTGCGGAACCTCGGGCAGGCTCGGGTGCAGGACGTGCAGCCCTTCTGGCCGTGGATGCAGTCGTTCGGGCCGAGCTCGTCCTCGAGGTGGAACGGCTTGTAGCCCCCCGACTCGTGGGTGTACCCGATCACGTCGTGGGGGCAGGCGATGACGCAGCCCGCGCAGCCGGTGCAGAGGTTGGTGTCGATGACCTCGGCCTTGAGCTCGAGCCACTGGTTGGTCCAGCGAGCGGATTCCCCGGTCACGACGTCGGTCAGAGCCATGGCCGGACTCTAGGGCGGGGGCCGCTACCGGCCGGACTTGACCGGCTCTCCGGGTGACTCCCACGATTGGCGCATGGACCTCACCTATCCCGAAGACGCCGAGACGTTCCGCGGCGAGATCCGCGCCTGGCTCGAGGCCAACCTGCCCGAGGACTACGGCGACCGGGAGATGACGGCTGAGGAGAAGGCCGCGTTCTCCGAGAAGTGGAACGAGAAGCTCTTCGAGGGCGGCTGGATCTGCGCCTCCTGGCCCAAGGAGTACGGCGGCAAGGGCCTGAACACCATGCAGAACGTGGTGCTGAACGAGGAGTTCGCGCGGGTCGGCGCTCCGATGCGCGGTGACTTCTTCGGCGACACGCTCGTCGGCCCGACGATCCTGCAGTGGGGGACCGAGGAGCAGAAGCAGCACTTCCTGCCCGGCATCCTCCAGGGCAGGACGGCGTGGTGCCAGGGCTTCTCCGAGCCCAACGCCGGCTCCGACCTCGCCAGCCTCAAGTGCAAGGCCGAGCTCGACGGCGACGAGTGGGTCATCAACGGCCAGAAGGTCTGGACCACCCAGGCCCAGCACGCCGACTACTGCTTCCTGCTCGCCCGCACCGACAACGAGGCGCCCAAGCACGCCGGCATCTCCTACCTGCTCGTGCCGATGGACCAGGAGGGCGTGGAGATCCGCCCCATCGTCCAGCCGGACGGGTCGGCCGAGTTCAACGAGGTGTTCTTCACCGATGCCCGCTGCCCGAAGGACAACGTCGTCGGCGGCGTGAACAACGGCTGGAAGGTGGCGATGACCACCCTCGGGTTCGAGCGGGGCTCGTCGGCCACGACCTCGCACCGCCGCTTCGAGAAGGAGCTCGACCAGATCCTCGACATCGCGAAGGAGAACGGCGCCGTCCGGGACCCGATGATCCGCCAGCGGTACATCCAGCAGTGGTCGAAGATCCAGATCATGCGGGTCAACGGCCTGCGGTCGCTCTCCGCGTCGCTCACCGGCAAGAAGGACCTCGGCGTGGCCGCCCTCGGCGCCACGAACAAGATGTTCTGGTCCGAGACGCACCGGGACACCATGGAGCTGGCCATCGACGTGCTCGGCCTCCACGGCCAGATCCTCACGGGCGACGCCGAGGCCGACTTCGTGCCCGGGATCGGCAAGCGGGACGCCGCACGCGAGTACCCGGTGTCACCCCTGCAGGCCCAGTTCTTCTTCTCCCGTTCCGAGACGATCTGGGGCGGCACCGCGGAGGTGCAGCGCAACATCGTGGGCGAGCGGGTGCTCGGCCTGCCGAAGGAGCCCAAGCCCGAGAAGGAGCTCCCCAACGGTTAGGCCGACTGGGTCCGCCGTCCGAGCCGCCAGTACCGTCACCCGACGTGTCAGGAACGCACCTTGCCGCGCGCCCGCGCCGTTCGCTCGGCCAGCGGGTCCTGATCGGGGCCGGCGGACTGCTGACGTTCGTGCTGCTGCTGGCGGCGGCCGGCGCCTCCTACCTCAACGTCCGATTCGGGCAGATCGCCCGCTTCGACGTGGCGATCGACGTGGCCCCGGCATCGGGCGAGCCTCGCAACTACCTCTTGGTCGGCTCCGACAGCCGTGAGGGGCTCGATCCCGACGACCCCTACGACGCGCAGTTCTTCGACGACCAGGGCACCTTCACCGAGGGCGTCGACGTCCAGCGGACCGACACGATCATGGTGCTGCGCGTGGACCCCGACGCCGGCGAGGCCTACCTGCTGTCGATGCCCCGTGACCTGTGGGTGCCCATCGCCGACACCGGGCAGAACAACCGCATCAACACCGCGTACTCCCGCGGCCGCGAGGTCCTGGTGGACACGATCCGCCAGAACTTCGGCATCCCGATCCACCACTACGTCGAGGTCGACATCGTGGGCTTCCGCGGTCTGGTCGAGGCGGTCGGTGGGGTGCCGATGTACTTCAGCGATCCGGTCCGCGACGCCTACTCGGGCCTGCGGGTCGATTCTCCCGGGTGCGTGACCCTCGACGGGCAGCAGGCGCTGGGCTTCGCCCGCAGTCGCTTCCTCGAGATCCAGGACACCGAGACCGGACGGTGGCGCACCGACCCGAGCGGTGACCTCGGGCGCATGACCCGCCAGCAGCAGTTCATCCGCAAGTCGATCAGCAAGGCGGTGTCCAAGGGGTTGACGAACCCGGTGACGCTGAACGAGCTCGTGGGCGTCGGCGTGGACTTCGTGGGGCTCGACCCCACCTTGACCGCGAGGGACCTCGTGGCCCTCGGCCGTCGCTTCGCCTCCTTCGATGCCGAGTCGCTCCAGACGTTCAGCGTCCCGGCCGACCCGTTCCGCACGGCGGGCGGCGCATCCGTCCTCGACATGGACGAGCGCGAGGCCGAGCCGATCTTCAACATCTTCCGCGGCCTCGAGCCGGGTGAGCTCACGCCTGGCCTCGTCGAGGTCACCGTGCTGAACGGCATCGGCGAGGAGGGGCTGGCCGGCGACATCAGCGCAGCGGTGCAGCGCCTCGGCTTCACCACCGGCACGCCCGGCGACACGATCGAGCCGGCGATGGAGACGGCGATCTACCACGCTCCCGGCGACGAGGCCTCTGCGGTGCTGCTCGCCCGGCACGTGTCCGGCCCGGTCCTGTTCGGGCTGGACGAGGACCTCGCGGCCGGCGATGTCGTCCTGGTCGCCGGCGCCGACTTCACCACGCTGCACGAGCAGCCCTCGCCGACGGTGCCCGAGCTCCCGTCCACGACCACGACCATCGACGATGCCGGCACCGGGACGACGAGCACCACGACCACCACCCAGATCGGCTACGTGCCCGAGGAGCCCCCCGGCATCGACTGCGGCTGATCCGCCGTCCCGGCCCGTTCAGGCGTGGCGTGGTGCGGTCAGGACGGCCCGCGTCCCCCGACCGGGTCCGCTGTCGATGTGCAGCGTGCCGCCGATCAGCCAGATGCGCTCGTGCATCGCCCGGATGCCGCTGTTGCCGGTGCTCGTCGTGGGCACGTGTGCCGGGATGCCGGTGCCGTCGTCGGTGATGACGACCGTGATCATCCCGTCGGTGCGCCGGAGCTGGAGCGACACGTGCGAGGCGTCGGCGTGCTGGCGGGCGTTGGCGAGCGCCTCCTGCACGACCCGCTCGATGGTGAGCTGGGTCTCCTCGTTGACGTCATCGACCCCGTCGTCGGCCTCGAAGGTGGTCTGCCACGACGCCACCGAGGCGTTGGTCTCGAGCAGGGTGCGCAGGGCGTTGGACAGGACCGTGTGCCCGGTCAGGGTGTCGAGGTCGAGGATGAGGGCTCGCAGGTCGTCACGAGCTGCTTCGACGTAGTCGGCCAACCGGTGGAGCTCACCGGCGAGCTCGTCGGAGGCATCGCGCTCGAGCATCTGGAGCCGCATGCGCAGCGACACGAGGATCTGCTGGGGTCCGTCGTGGAGGCGGTTCGAGATGCGCCGCCGGTTCCGCTGCTCGGTCAGCAGGTCACGGGACAGCACCTCGGCCCGGTCGGTCCGGAGGTGCTCGGCGAGCAGGATGTGGGCGCCCATGTTGGCCACGCCCGAGAGCGTGCCCTTCGTCAGGTCGTCGGCCCGCTGCGCGCCACCCGGCTTCCCCTCCACGCTCAGGCACCCCCACAGGTCGCCCTCGAGCGTCATCGGCGCGAACACCAGCACGTTGCGGCCGGGAGCCCGGTCGTCGCCGACCAGGACCACCACCCGGCGGGCGAGCAGCTGCTCGAGCACCGGCGGGTCGCTCAGCAGCGCCAGCTCGTCGCGCTCGGCGTCCGGCATCAATGCAGGACCGATGCGGTGCTGCACGTGGAAGCCACCACCCTCCTCGGAGACGAAGACCGCCGTCCGGTGGCCGGCGATCGCGGCGTCGGTGACCTCGGCGAGGCGCCGCAGACGCCCACCGGCGGAGAGCCCGGGCCGGGCGAGGACCTCGCTCGCAGCCACCAGACCGCGCACGTGACGGGCGTGGCGTTCCCGGCCGTCGTCCATGCGCGGACGGTACTGCCACCCGGCCGCGGATGCCGGGCCGAGGCGATCGCACCGCGGCTACCCTCACCGGTTCCGGGGACGGCTCCGAACGGTGGAGGAGCACGGAGATGGCGAGCAGCGGAGCGGCGTGCCGGGTGGTCATCGTCGACGACCACGCCATGGTCCGCGAGTCGATCGGGATGGCCCTCGGCCGCGCCGACGGCATCGAGGTCCTCGGGTCCGCGTCGTCGGTCGCCGAGGGCCACGCGCTGGTCCTGGGGGCACGACCCGACGTCGCCATCCTCGACTACTCGCTGCCCGATGGCACCGGGATCGATCTGGCCCGCAGCATCGCGGATCTGCAGCCACCGGTGCGGACCGTGATCCTCACCGCGAACGAGGGGGTGCAGTCCGCCGCCGAGGCCGTCGCCGCTGGCTGTGCGGGCTTCGTCCGCAAGTCGGCCGATCTGGACGATCTGGCGCAGGGCGTGCTCCGGGTGCACGCCGGGGAGGCCCTGTTCGACGCCCAGACGCTGTCCGCGGCGATCAGCTGGCTCAACCAGCCGACCGCGACGCCGGTCGGTCTGACCGAACGGGAGCTCGACGTGCTTCGGGGCCTTGCCGAAGGTCGCTCGACGGTGGACATCAGCGAGCTGCTGTACCTCAGCCACCACACCGTGCGGAACCACGTGCGCAACATCCTCGGCAAGCTGGCCGCTCGGTCGCAGCTCGAGGCCGTGGTGATCGCGTCGTCGATGGGGCTGGTCTCGGTGGGACGGGACGGCTGACGCCTGTCGCTCACGCGAGGGGCATCCGAGCCTCGACCGTCGTGCGGCCCGGGCGGGAACGGATCTCGACCTGTCCACCGAGCGCCTCCAGGCGCTCGCCCATGGCGACGATGCCCAGGTGGCCGGCGACGTTGTGCGCAGCGTCGACGTCGAAGCCCTTCCCGTCGTCGACGACGGTGACGTGCACCCATCCGTCGTGCAGGTGCCACCGGACCTCGGCCCGCGCGGCGTCGGCGTGCTTGCGGACGTTGTGGAGCGCCTCCTGGACCACTCGCAGCAAGGTCGCCTGGACGGGGGGACGGAGCGACACGTCGAGGTCGACCTCGACGGCGACCTCGACGTCCGGCGCAGACTCGGCCGCCAGCTCCTCGAGCATCGGGACCAGGCCGATGGCGGAAGGCTCGCCCTCGATGTCGGTCAGCGTGCGCTGGAGGGACTCGATCGCCCGCCGCACCGACGCGAGCCCGTCGACCCACACCTGGTGCGCTTCGTCGGGCATCTCCGCCTGGAACCGCTCCTCGATCTCGACCAGCTGCTCGATCGGGCCACTGGCGAGGTGGCGGGCGAGCCGCCCGCGCTCGATGTCCGCAGCGTCGAGCAGGCGCTGGAGCAGGTCCCGCCGAGCGACCTCGGTGATCCGCAGCTGGCGGAGCCCCTCGATCTCCTCGGTCCGGTCCTGCACCGCCCCGGCGACCCCCACGGCCACGCCGTCGTCGTCGCGCACGACGTCGGCGGCGATGTGGACGCGACGTAGGGCACCGTCGGGTCGCAGCATGCGGAGATCGATCTCGTAGGGCCGCTCGCCGGCGAGGGCGTTCGCCCGCATCTCGAGGAACAGCGGCCGGTCGTCGGGGTGGATCATGGCCACCATCTCCTCGTAGGCCGGCTCGCGCGCCTCGGCCCAGCCGGTGATCGCCCGCACCTCCTCCGACCAGCACAGGCCCACCTCGCCCTCGTAGTCGCCCTCCCAGCCACCGACCGCCGCGAGTCGGTGCGCGCTCCGGAGGTGGGCGAGGATCCGCCGCAGCTCCGCTGGCTCAGCCACGGTCGACCTCGGCTCCGATCCGGGGGAGCAGGCACCGCACGACGGGGTCTCCTTCGACCCGCTCCGTGATGCACCGGCCGCCCAGACCCTCGGTCCGCTCCCGGACGCCGAGCAGTCCGGATCGGCCGAGCAGCTCACCGGTGGCCGCGGCCGACGCCCTCCCGCCCGTGAGGCTGAGGTCGACGACGCCGTCACGCACCTCGATGCCGATGTCCAGGTGGCGGGTGCAGTCGCCCTCCCGGACATCCCACAAGGCCTCCTGCACGATGCCGAACACGGCACGCCCCTCGAGGTCGGTGGTGTCGCCTCGCACCACGACCTCCACGTCGAGCTCGGGCACGATCGTGAGCGCCAGCTGCGTGAGCGTGGCATCGAGACCGGCCCCGGCGCCGGCGCGCGGGTGCAGCTCCACCAGGACGTCTCGCAGCTGCACGACCGTGTCCCGGACGGTCTGCACGGCATCGGGCAGCCAGGCCGGAGGATCGGGGTCCACCATGCCCAGGTGCTCGAGCCGCATGGCGGCCACGGTCAGCATCTGGATCGGCCCGTCGTGGAGGTCGCCGGCCAGCTCGGCACGCTCGTGCTCGCTGGCCCGCACCAGGCGGTGGAGCAGCTCGCGCCGTCGGGACTCGGTGTCGACCAGCGTGCGGGTCAGGTTCGTCTGGTCGGTGATGTCGTGCATGGTGCCGAGCAGGCGGACCACGTGACCGTCCTCGACCTCGATGACGGCCTCCTCGCACAGGTGGCGGACGCTTCCGTCGGGCCGCACGATCCGGTACTCCACCGGGTAGGACGAGGCCCCCTCCAGCGCGTCGACGTGGGCTTGCACCAACCGGGCCCGGTCGTCGTGGTGCACGGTGCGGACGAACAGATCGAAGTCCGGTTCCACCGACTCGGGAAGGCCGAGGATGCGGCGCACGTTGGCGGACCAGCGCAGCTCGTCCGTGCGGATGTCGGCCTCCCAGGTCCCCACCCCGGCGATGCGCTCCACCGCTCGCAGTCGGACACGAGCACGTTCGAGGCGTCGCTCGTCGTCGGTGTCCGCGTCCCCCACGACGGTCGATGTTCGCGCACCGGCCGGGTGTCGGGACGCACGCTGCCCAGCGGGGGCACGATGGAGCGGTGCCGAGGGGAGAGGAGCAGGCGTCCGGACGGCCCGTACGGGTCGTGATCGTCGACGACAGCAAGCCCCTGCTGGACACCTTGGTCACCGCACTCGGGTCGCAGCCGGGCATCGACGTCGTGGCGACCGCGGCCGACGGCGACCAGGCGGTGACGACGGTGCTGGACGTCCAGCCCGACGTCGTGCTCCTCGACCTGCGCCTCGGCGACACCTGGGGGCTGGACCTGGCCCCCGCCCTGCGAGCCGGCCCGAACCCACCAGCGATCGTCGTGTTCTCCGCCGCCGCGGACGCAGTCACCCTCGACGCCGTGTCGGCGGCCGACGTCCGGGCCCGGGTGTCGAAGGGTGCCTCCGTGGAGGAGATCGCCGCCGTGCTGGTGGCGGCGGGGACGCCGGATCGGGACGCTGGCGCTCAGTCGTAGTGCCGTTGGGCGAGGAAGGCGTCGACGATCTCGCCGTAGACGTCGGGGTCGTCCCGATCGACGGAGGGCACGCCGTCCTCGGTGTGGAACTCGATGCCCGGGTTGGTCCAGGTGGTGCCGTCGGCGAGGACGATCGTGGGGCTGGCGGGCACGAGGTCGGACTGGGCGAGCTCGGCGTGGCGTTCCAGCTCGGCCGCCGGTCGGCCGGAGGCGACCTCGCTGCGGACCGTCTCGACGTCGAGCCCGTCCACGCCTGCTGCGATGTCGGCGAGCACCGCTTCGTCCGCGAGGTCGCGCCCGTCGGCGAAGAGTGCGGTCCGCAGTGATCGGTCGAGGGCGACCGATGCGGCCGGGCTCGCTCGCTTGGCACCTTGGACCCAGGCTGCGGCGAGCTCCGAGGAGTCGGGGAAGCGGGCGCTCGATCCGGCCCATGCCCGCCAACCGGCCTCCGGCGCCAGCTCTCGGATGGGCTGGACCTTGCGGTCGAGGGCGTCGAGGTCGGACGGCATGGCGTCGCGGTCCAGCGGGAACCAGCGGTGGTCGACGTGCAGCTCGGACGCCACTCCACGCAGCTCGACCTCGGTGAGGAGGCGGTGGACGGCGACGTGGGCCCACGGGCACCGGAGGTCGCTGTAGACCACCACCGCATTGGTGCCGGCGGGCGCCGCTGCAGCGGCACCCGGCGTGCTCCTCGGGTCGCGCTCGTCCGTGGGGGCGTCGGGGGCCATCGCGCCTTCGTACCCGTGGGTCCGACGCCGTAGTCCGGGAGCGTGCCCGCCCCGCGAGGCGGTGGGGGCTTCCAGGGGGTACAGATGGGGCCTTGCGCAGGCTGAGGAACCTCGTGGTGCGGCACCGGGCCGCCGCCGTCGTGCTCGTCGGCTGCCTCGCGCTCGGCGCCGCCGCCGGTGCCCTCAGCTTCGGCCTGCAACCCGACACCCGCGGTCCTCTCGGCCCCGGCACGGTCACCGTCGACGTCGGGCTCCGCGCCAGCGAGACCAACCTCGACCTCCCGCCGCTCGGCCGCCTCGTCGCCGACAGCCACCGTGGCCCGGTCGGGTTCGATGTCCGGGTCGACCGGATCGACCTCCAGCAGGCCGGTGTCCTCGCAGGCGACCTCGCCCGCGGGTCGGACCCCGCGGCCCAGATCCGAGCGAGCATCGACGACGACATGGCGCCGTTGCTGCGCGGCCTGGTCGTGCGGAGCCTCGCCGTGGCCCTGGCCGCCGGGTTGGTCGTCGGCCTCCTGCTGCCCCATCGCCGCATCCGGTACGTCGCGGCCACGTCGGCCGGGTCGGTCGGGTTCGTCCTGGTGGCCGGCGCGTTCGCCTTCTCGAGCTTCTCGCCGGCCTCGTTCGACCAACCCCGCTTCGAGGGGTCGCTGGCCGCGGCCCCGGACATCGTCAACACCGTGCAGCGACACATCGACGACGTGTCCGTCGTCGAGTCGAGGCTCGAGGCCCTGTCCGCCCGCCTGGTGGGCCTGTACCGCTCGATGGAGGGGACGGACGTCGCGCCGTCGGCCAGCGACGTCACCCTGCTGCACGTCTCCGATCTGCACTCGAACCCCGTCGGGGTCGAGCTGGTCGAGCGGACGGCCGAGCGCTTCGCGGTCGACGCCATCATCGACACCGGCGACGTGACCAGCTTCGGTGCGACGCTCGAAGAGCTGGTGGTGCAGCGCATCGCCCGCATCGACGTGCCGTACTACGTCGTGCCGGGCAACCACGACCACCCGCGCATCCGCCGGGCGCTCCGGGAGGCCGGTGTCGAGGTGCTCGATCCGGGCATCGCTCGCGTCGGCGACATCCGGATCCTCGGGGTCGGCGACCCCACCTTCACAGCCAGCAACCGGCTGCCTCGTCACCTCTCTGACGCCATGGTGGAACGGGCCGGCGGCGACGTCGCCCGACGGGTCGAGGCCAGCAATCCCGACGTGCTCGCGGTGCACAGCGTCCGACAGATGCGCGAGGCGCTCGGTGAGTTCGCGGTCGGACTTGCCGGGCACACCCACCGCTTCGACCTGCGCTACGAGGAGGGCAGCGTGATCCTCGAGACCGGCAGCGCCGGCGCCACGGGTGTCGGGGCCCTCGCCGAGTCGAGGGATCTGCCCTACGAGATGCAGCTGCTCCAGTTCGAGGACGGCCAGCTCGTGGCCGTCGACCGACTCTCCTTCGAGGGCACCGAGGGTGCGTTCCGACTCGAGCGCGTGCTCATCGATCCGTCCCGGGTCGCGGCCTATCCCGACCCCGACGCCACACCGTTCGAGAGCGGGCCCTTCGCCCCGCTGTTCCGCTTCGCAAACTGACCGTGCCCGCCCGCCGCTCCTGGCTCACGGTGGCCGTCCCGCTCGCGATCGTCATCGTCGCCGCGCTGCTCCGCATGGTCGATCTCGGCCACGTCGATCGCATCCAGTTCGACGAGAGCTACTACGCCAACGACGCCAACGCGCTCGTCGAGCGGGGCGTCGAGGTCGAGCGCCCGGCCCACCCACCCGTCGGCAAGTGGGTGCTGGCCGCCGGCATCGCCGTCCTCGGCTTCGACCCGGTGGGATGGCGCATCGGCTCCGCGGTGGCCGGGACCATCACCGTGCTCGTCACCTACGGGGCCGGCCTGCTGCTCCTGCGCGACCGCTGGCTCGCTGCAGCGGCGGCGCTCCTCGTCGCGGTCGATGGCATGGCCATCACGACGAGCCGCATCGCCATGCTCGACGCCACCCTCGCCCTGTTCGTGTCGCTCAGCCTGCTCCTGCTGCTCCGCCACCACCGAGAGCGGGCCACCGCCCCGGTCACCCGCCGCTACCTGCCCGCCGGGCCCGAGCTGTGGCTCGCCGGCGTTTCCCTCGGGTTGGCCGTCGGGACGAAGTGGTCGGCTGCGCCGATGCTGGCTCTCGCCGTGCTGCTGGCCCTGTGGGCCGAGGTGCGCCGTCGCCGACCCGACCGCGGCGCGGTCCGGGCGGTCGTGGAGGCCGGCGTCGCGACCGCCCTGCCGCTCGTCGTCGTCCCCATCGTCGTGTACCTCGCCAGCTACGGCGGCTTCTTCCTCAACTACACCGAATCCAAGGTGTACGAGCAGCGCTGCCCCGAGCTCGACTGCGAGGCGCCGGTCAGCGAGCGGGTGGCCGGTCTCGTCTTCCACCACCAGGACCTCGTGCGCATGCACCAGGCGTTGGAGCAGACACATCCGTACCGCTCGTCGGCCTCGGGGTGGCTGGTGCTCGAGCGCCCGGTCCTGTCGTACCTGGAGCGCTGCCCCCGGGACGACGGGGAGCCGTGCGTGGTCCCGGAGGGCAAGACCGCCCGCATCGTGATGGTCGGCAACCCGGCGCTGTGGTGGCCGTTGCTGGCCGCGCTGCCGCTCGTCCTGTGGCAGATCGTGCGCCGGCGGGACCGTTCCCTCGCCCTCGTGATGGGCCTCGGCGCCGTCCTGTACGTGCCGTGGCTCTTCCAGGGGAAGGGCTACCTCTTCTACGTGGCGCCGCTGGTCCCCTTCGCCGCGCTCGCCCTCGTCGCCGGCACCCGGTCGCTGCCCGGTCGCGCCGCCCGGGTCGCGCCGTGGGTCCTGGTCGCCGCCGCCGTCGCGCTGCTCGCGTTCCTCGCCCCGATCTGGTACGGCATGCCCCTCGGCGCCGACGCGACCAGGATCCGCCTGCTCCTGGGCTCCTGGCGCTGAGCAGGGGTCGACGCCGACCGGGCCCTGACCGGGAGCCGGCCAGAGCCCGTTCGCCGCTGTGCCCTCGGGGCGACTCGAACGCCCGCACACGCCTCCGGAGGGCGATGCTCTATCCGCTGAGCTACGAGGGCTGGGGGGAGCGGAGCGTAGCGCAGGCCTCGGAGCGGTCCGCATCCGCTTCGGCCGGTCTGCGCCGACGCCCGTAGGCTCCGCCCATGCCTGCGCCGACCGTGCTCGTGGTGGAGGACGATCCCACGATCCTCCAGCTCCTCGAGGTGAACTTCGAGATGGAGGGCTTCATCGTCCTGCGGGCCGAGGATGGCGAGCAGGGCCTGACGGCGGCGCGCGAGTCCCGCCCCGACGTGATCGTCACCGACGTGATGATGCCCAAGATGTCCGGCCTCGAGCTGGTGCGGGCGCTCAAGGCATCGTCCGCCACGAAGGCGATCCCGGTCATCCTGCTCTCGGCGAAGGCCCAGGGTGCCGACGTCCGCACCGGGCTCGAGGCCGGCGCGGACGACTACGTCACCAAGCCGTTCGAGCCGCTGGACCTGATCGATCGCGTCAACGCCGTCCTGTTGCGCCACGGCTGACCGCCGCACACCTCCCCTCTGAACCCTGGAGCCCCCTGTTGATCCGCGACACGCTCGCTGCTGCAGTCGAGTCGGCCGCCGCCGGCATCGGCCTCGACCCCGCCGCCGTCACCTGGACGATGGAGCGCCCGGCGCGCCGCGAGCACGGGGACTGGTCCTGCAACATCGCCATGGCGTCGGCCAAGGCCGCCGGCCGACCGCCTCGCGAGATCGCCGGTGACCTCGTGGCCGCGCTCGAGCAGGCCGACATCCCCCACGTCGACGCCGTCGAGATCGCCGGCCCCGGCTTCGTCAACTTCCGCCTCGCCCCGTCGTGGCTCCACGACGTGCTGGTCGAGGTGGTCGAGGGCGGCACGGACGGCTACGCCCGGCTCGACACGCTGGCCGGCGAGCGGATCATGGTCGAGTTCGTGTCGGCCAACCCCACGGGCCCCATCCACGTGGGCAACGGCTGGTTCGCGTCCTACGGCGACTCGGTGGCCCGACTCCTGCAGCGCTCGGGCGCAGAGGTGCACCGCGAGTACTACGTCAACGACACGGGCGGGCAGATCCGCCGGCTCGGAGAGTCGGTGCTCGCTCGCGCCGAGGGCCGGCCGGTGCCCGAGGGCGGCTACCCGTCCGGCTTCGTGAAGGGACTGGCCAGCGCCTACGACGGACCCCATGACGTCGAGGTCGCGGGCCGGTGGGCCGCCGAGCACATCCTGGGCTTCATCAAGCTCCAGATGGCGATGGTGAACATCGAGTTCGACGAGTGGTTCTCCCAAGCTTCGGTCGAGGAGTCCGAGGACGTCCACGAGACGCTCGAGGGCCTGCGCGAGCGCGGCCTCGTGTGGGAGGAGGACGGCGCGACGTGGCTGAACACCGGGGAGTTCGGCGACCCTCGCGAGAAGCGGGTGATGAAGAAGTCCGAGGACCAGGGCGGCGACTACACCTACCTCGCCGGTGATCTCGCCTACCACCGCAACAAGTTCCAGGTCCGGGGCTTCGACCGGGTGATCAACGTGTGGGGTGCCGACCACCAGGGGCAGGTGCCGTCGTTGCTCGCCGGCGTGGAGGCGCTGGGCGTCGAGAAGGGCCGCTTGGAGGTTCGCCTCGGCCAGATGGTGTCGCTCGCCAGTGGCCGGATCGGCAAGCGGCTCGGCAACGCAGTCGACCTCGACGACCTCGTCGACGACATCGGCCCGGACGTGATGCGCCTGCTCTCGCTCGTCGCGTCGATCGACCAGGCGCCGACCATCGACCTCGACGCGGTGCGGGAGCAGTCGAATGAGTCACCGGTCTTCTACATCCAGTACGCCCACGCTCGCATCGCCTCGATCATGCGCAAGGTCGATGAGGCCGGGATCGTGCGCGCGCCCGTGTCCGACGTCGATCTCTCGCTCCTCACCCACGACCGTGAGATCGAGTTGCTCCGCACGCTCTCGGAGCTCCCCGACATGGTCGACCTGGCGATGCGCGAGCGGGCGCCGCACAAGATCACCAGCTGGGTGCGCGAGCTCGCCGACCGGTTCCACGGCTTCTACCACGACTGCTACGTCATCGGTGACGTGCCGGCGGAGCTGACCCAGGCCCGGCTGTGGCTGGTGGAGTCGGCGCGCATCGGCTTCGCCATCGGCCTCGACCTGCTCGGCGTGTCCGCCCCGGAGTCGATGTAGCCGTGGCCGGACCGCTCCCGACGCACCTCCTCCCCGAGCACTCGACCATCGGTCCCGGCGGCCGGCTCTCGATCGGCGGCTGCGACCTGCTCGACGTGGCCGCCGAGTTCGGCACGCCGCTCTTCGTCTACGACGAGCAGCACCTCCGCAACCGGTGCCGGGAGGCGGTGGCGGCGTTCCCCGACGGCGTCGCCTACGCGACCAAGGCGTTCCTGTGCGTCGCCATGGCGGAGCTGGTGCACGAGGAGGGGATGGACCTCGACGTCGCCACCGGCGGCGAGATGCACGTCGCGCTCACCGCCGGCGTCCCCGCCGACAAGCTGGTGCTGCACGGCAACAACAAGTCGCTCGCCGAGCTCGCCTACGCCCGCACGGTCGGCGTCGGACGCATCGTCGTCGACAGCTTCGACGAGCTGGAGCGCCTCACGCGGCTGCACCAGGACGACGGCTACGCCCCTCGCATCCTGTTGCGGATCACGCCGGGCATCGAGGCCCACACCCATGAGTTCGTGATGACCGGCCAGGAGGACTCCAAGTTCGGCTTCGGCCTGCACTCGGGAGCTGCCGGGCGCGCCATCGAGCTGGCCACCGCGTCGCCGGCGGTCGACCTCGTCGGCATCCACATGCACATCGGCTCCCAGGTGTTCGTGGCCGAGTCGTTCCACGATGCGGTGGAGGCGATGGTCCCCTTCGTCACCACCCACGACCTGCCGGAGTTCTCGATCGGCGGCGGCCTCGGCGTGCCCTACGTCGAGGGCGAGTCCGCACCGACCATGGCCGACTGGGGCGGTGCCATCCAGGCTGCGGCCAAGGAGGCGGGCATCACCGCGAGGATCACCGCCGAGCCCGGTCGCTCCATCGCCGCTGCCGCCGCGGTGACCCTCTACACGGTGGGCACGATCAAGGACGTCCCGGGCGTGCGGACGTTCCTGTCGGTCGATGGCGGCATGTCGGACAACCCCAGGCCGGTCCTCTACGGGTCCGGCTACGAGACGTTCCTGCCCCGGGCCACCGACGCCGAGCGGACCAAGCCGGTGCGCGTCGTGGGCAAGCACTGCGAGTCCGGCGACCTGCTCGTGCGCGAGGGCTGGGTGCCCGACGACGTGGCCGTCGACGACGTCCTGGCCACGCCGGTCACCGGCGCCTACGGCCACTCGATGGGCTCGAACTACAACAAGATCCTGCGCCCGGCCGTGGTGTTCTGCATGGACGGCGACGCCCGCATGGTGGTGCGCCGGGAGTCCTTCGACGACCTGGTCCGCAACGACGTCCGATAGCGCCATCGCGTGCTGGGACGCCGGGCGGCGATCGCTACGGTGACCGCCCTATGGCCGGTCCCACCACGATCCGCATCGGGCTCCTGGGCTGCGGAAACGTCGGCGGGTCGCTGGTCGAGCTGCTCGCCGACCGCGGCGACGACATCGAGGCCCGGACCGGGTTGCGCTTCGAGCTCGGTCCCGTCGCGGTGCGCTCGCTCGACAAGCCCCGGGTGCCCCAGCTCGACCCGTCCCACCTGACCACCGATCCCGGCGACGTGGTCACCGATCCCGATGTCGACGTCGTCGTCGAGCTCATGGGAGGCGTGGAGCCGGCCCGAGCCCTCGTCGCCAAGGCGCTCGATGCCGGCAAGCCGGTCGTCACCGCCAACAAGGCGCTGCTGGCCGCGGTGGGCGCCGAGCTGTTCGCCGTCGCCGACGCCGCCGGGGTCGACCTCCTCTTCGAGGCCGCGGTGGCCGGCGGCATCCCCTTCATCCGGCCCCTCCGTGAGTCGCTCGCCGGCGAGCACATCTCGCGGGTGATGGGCATCCTCAACGGCACCACGAACTACATCCTCACCAAGATGACCGAGGACGGCGCGGCGTACGCCGACGCCCTCGCCGAGGCCCAGGCGCTGGGCTACGCGGAGCCCGACCCGACGGCCGACGTCGAGGGTCTGGACGCGGCGGCGAAGGCGGCGATCATCGGCTCCATCGCCTACGGCAGCCAGATCGCGCTCGAGGACGTGTTCGTCGAGGGCATCACCGGCGTCACCCGGGACGACATCGCCCAGGCCACGAAGCTGGGCTACGTCGTGAAGCTGCTGGCCATCGTCGAGACCTTCGGTCCCGACGGCGTGTCGGCTCGGGTGCACCCGACGCTGGTGCCCGAGCACCACCCCCTCGCCGCGGTGCGCGAGTCGTTCAACGCCGTGTTCGTGCAGGGCGCCGCGGTGGGCGACCTCATGTTCTACGGCCGCGGTGCCGGCGGTGGCCCGACGGCCAGCGCCATGCTGGGCGACCTCATCGACGCCGCCAACAACCTCATCAAGGGCACGCACGCGAGCATCACCACGGGCGAGCCGCTGCCCGTGGTCCCCATCGACCAGCTGCGCTGCGAGTACTACCTCAACCTCGACCTCGAGGACCGACCGGGTGCGCTCGCCGCGGTGGCGGGGATCTTCGGCCAGCGGGGGGTGTCGATCCGGGCGCTCGAGCAGCTCGACACCGAGGAGCTCGACCTCGCCGACGCCGCGCGGGTGCTCTTCCTCACACACGAGGCGCGGGAGTTCGACGTCCGGGCGACCATCGACGACCTGCGCCAGCACCCCGACGTGCGGGCCGTGAACACGGTGCTCCGGGTCCTCGGCGGATGACCCTGCGCTACGGCTCGACCCGGGGCGATGCCCCGCAGCTGGACTTCGCCGACACCATGCTCACCGGCCTCGCCCCCGACGGCGGTCTGTACGTGCCGCTGCGCTTCCCGCCGCTGCCGGATCTGAGCGGCGCCGAGACCTACGCCGAGGTCGCCGCCGCGGTGATGTGGCCCTTCCTCGAGGGCACCATCGAGCGCCCGGCCTTCGACGCGATCGTCGAGGAGGCCTACGCCACCTTCGACCACCCCGACGTCTGCCCGGTCGTGCGCCTGGACGAGCGCCGCTGGCTGCTCGAGCTGTTCCACGGCCCGACCATCGCCTTCAAGGACGTCGCGCTCCAGCTGGTGGGACGGCTCTTCGACCACTTCCTCCGCGAGCGCGGCCGCCGGGCCACGATCCTCGTCGCCACGTCCGGCGACACCGGTTCGGCCGCCATGGCGGCCACCGTCGGCCGAGACGCGCTCGACTGCGTGGTGCTGTTCCCCGACGGCGGTCGGGTGTCGGAGGTGCAGCGTCGCCAGATGACCACCATCGACGCGCCGAACGTGCACGCCGTCGCCGCCACCGGCAGCTTCGACGACTGCCAGGACATCGTGAAGGCGGCGTTCGCGGACCGGCTGTTCCGCGACGAGGTCCAGCTGTCGGCGATGAACTCGATCAACTGGGGCCGGGTGATGGCCCAGGTCGTCTACTACGTCACCGCCGCACGGGCCGTCCGGGCCGAGACGGGCGCGGCGCCCGTCTTCTCGGTGCCCACCGGCAACTTCGGCAACGTGCTCGCCGGTTGGGTCGCCCAGCAGATGGGCCTCGACGTGGCCGGGTTCGTCGTGGCGTCCAACCGCAACGACATCCTCACCCGCTGGCTCGAGACCGGTGCCATCACCGTCGAGCCGGTCGTGCCCACCATCAGTCCCAGCATGGACATCCAGGTGTCGTCGAACCTCGAGCGGCTCCTGTTCGACCTGCTCGGCCGGGACGGTCGGGCCACGGCCGAGCTGCTGTCGGAGTTCCGGGCCACCGGCCACGTCGACGCGCCGACGCCCGAGGGCTGGTGGGGCGCCCGGGTCGACGACGACGAGACCCGCGCCGTCATCGCCGAGCACCACGAGCGCGCCGGCGTGCTCCTCGACCCGCACACCGCGGTGGGTGTCGGCGCCGTGGACCGGGTGGCCGGGCTGCCCGACGCGCCGGTGGTCTGCCTGGCCACCGCGCACCCGGCGAAGTTCCCCGACGCCGTCGAGTCCGCCACCGGCGTGCGCCCGGCGCTCCCCGCGCACTACGCCGACCTCTTCGAGCGCGAGGAGCGCGTCGTCGAGGTCACGGCCGAGCTGCCTGCGGTGCAGGCGCTCGTCCGCCAGCTGATCCAGCACTGAGGCTGGCCGCGCTCGTCCGGGCGCCCACCGGTGGTCTGGCCGGCCCTGCGGCTGGCGAATGGAACCGGCCATGACGACCAGCGCCGACGACCACTTCGCAGCCGCCATCGGGTTGCGCACCGCCGACCCCGAGGCGCCCGGCATCACCCGCCGCACGCAGGGGCGAGGGTTCAGCTTCCGGAACCCGGACGGCTCGGTCGTGACGGGCAAGCACCGTGAGCGGTGCGAGGCCCTCGTGCTCCCCCCGGCGTGGGACGACGTGTGGATCTGCCGTCAGGCCGACGGGCACCTGCAGGCGATGGGCACCGATGACGCCGGCCGGCGCCAGTACCGCTACCACGACCGATGGACCGAGGCCCGCGCCGCGTGGAACTTCGACCGACTCGCCGTCGTGGGCGACAAGCTCGCCGGGGTGCGACGGGCCGTCGAGCGCGACCTCGACTCCGACGACCCCTGGACCCGGGCGATGGCGACGATGGTCGGCCTGCTCGATCGCAGCCTCGAGCGCATCGGCAACCCGACGTCGGTGGACGTGCACGGCACGCGGGGGATCTCGACCCTGGCGCCGGCCAACGTCGACGTCTCCCGTCACGCCATCCGCCTCGCGTTCACCGGCAAGGGCGGGGTCGAGCACGACGTGACCATCATCGACGAGGACCTGGCCGGCGCCATCGCCGACCTGGAGCGGGCGTCGTGCGACTGGCTCTTCGAGGTCGACGGCGAGGTGCTCGGGGCGGCTGCAGCCAACGAGTACCTCGACGAGCACAGCGGCGGCGAGCTGGACTGCAAGGACATCCGCACGTGGGGTGGCAGCGCTGCGGCGCTGACGGCTCGGGCGTCGGGGACGGCCGAGAAGGAGCCGGAGATCGCCGACGCCGCCGCAGCGGCCCTGCACAACACGCGCACCGTCGCCCGGAACAGCTACGTCCACCCGCTCGTGTTCGAGGCCCCCGACGACGCCGTCGAGGAGGCCTGGCGCCAGAGCCGCCGGTCGAAGTGGTACGGCCGGGGCGAGCGGGCCCTGCTCAACCTGCTCTGCGACTGCCCGTCGCTGCTCGAGGAGTACGCCGTCGCGCGGTAGCGATCAGCGGCGGGCGCCCGAGGCCAGGATGCGGGGGAAGGCGTAGAAGTACGGGCGGGTGCCGTCGGGGTCGCCGAGGCGGGCGAGGAGCGTGGTCCGGTACTCGGCCCGGAAGGCCTCGAACGCGTCCGGGGCCAGTTGGGCTTCGAACGCCGTCAGCAGGGTGCCGGACACCCAGTCGATGACCTCCTCGGTGGAGGCCATGGGGTGGCCGTAGATCCGCAGCACCACGTCGGGCTCGGCGATGCCGGCGGCGTGCAGGATCTCGGCGTAGCGGGCCGGGGACAGCGCGCCGATGGTGCGGTCGAGGGGTTCGAGGCCGAAGCGGCGGCCGACCTCGTCGGCCACGGTGTGGCTCGGGTGGTCGAAGTTGGCCGGGACCTGGAACGCCAGGGTGCCGCCGGGTCGGAGCTGCTCGACCAGCGCGGGGAGCAGCTCGTCGTGGTCGGGGAGCCACTGGAGCGAGGCGTTGGCGAACAGCACGTCCCAGGGGCCGTCGACGGCGGCGAGGTCACCGACCTCGAAGCGGACGCCGTCGACCAGGTGCGCACCGCTGCCCTCGAGCATCCGTGGGGAGGAGTCGATGCCGACCGTCTCCGCGGCCCCGGTCCGCTGGTGGAGGAGGGGGGTGCCCCAGCCGTTGCCGCAGCCGAGGTCGGCGGCCCGACCGCCCGGCGCGGGCGGGATGCGCTCGAGCAGATCCAGCAGCGGGCGCCGGCGCTGCTCGGCGAAGCGGTCGTAGCGATCTGCGTCCCAGGCGTCCGTCATGTAGACAAGTCTATGACAAGTGGCGGTTGGAGCGGTCGGGTCCAGGCGGGTATCGTCGCTCGCGACTCGGTCTGGCGTGCGCGGCACACCGGCCCGGGTCCGGCGCACGGAGCCGGCCAGGGATCGCGATCCCACGGGCGAACTCCCCTCCGTCCTCGGCCTGTCGATGGCGAGACCGCGCGGACCCCATCCGAACACGACGAAAGCACGACAGCACGATGAGCGTGGAAGCCAACGCCCTCGAGCGGGACACCCTCGAACGCAAGGACCGCGACGAGCTGCAGAAGATCGTCGGCGCGCTGGGCGGCCGGGCGACGACCCGCACCCGCAAGGCCGACCTGATCGATCAGATCCTCGAGCTCACGGGCGTCACGCCCGCAGGCGGATCCGACGAGCAGCCCGAGACCGAGGATGCAGCGCCGGCGGCCGAGGCCACGCAGGCCGACGCCGACGACAGCAGCGACGACGACGACGAGCCGGCCGAGGAGGCCGAGGAGGCCGCCCCGCCGAAGCCCAAGACGGGCGTCGCCGCCCGGCGCGCCAGCGGCGCCACCTCCGGCGACCGGCCCAAGCAGGGCGGGTCCGGTGCGGGTCAGGACCGCAGCAAGCCCCGGGGCGGCCAGAACCAGGACGCCAAGGACGCGAAGGACTCCGACGCGAAGGACGCCGGCGACCAGAGCGGCGGCGACCAAGGCGGCGCCGACCAGGGCCGAGACGACGCGGGTGACGACACCGACGCCGGGGGCAAGCGCCGCCGGCGTCGCGGGCGCAACCGCGACGGCGCGCCCGGCCAGGAGGAGTACAGCGGCGACCCCGTCCCGGTGGTCGGCGTGCTCGACCTGCGTGACGACGGCTACGGCTTCCTCCGCGTCGACGGTCTCCTTCCGTCCAAGGACGATTGCTACGTGTCGGTCAAGCAGGTCCGCCAGTTCGGCCTGCGCAAGGGCGACGTGGTCGCCGGCGGTTCCCGCCCGGCGTTCCGCAACGAGAAGAACCCGGCGATCCTGCAGATCGACACGGTCAACGACGTGGCCCTCGAGCCCGGCGCCGAGCGCCCGAGCTTCGAGGACCTCACCGCCGTGTTCCCGACCGAGCGCATCGCGCTGACCCTCGACGACGAGGCCGGCGACCGCACGACCCGGGCCGTCGACCTGCTGGCGCCCATCGGCAAGGGCAGCCGCGTGCTCGTCCTCGCCCCGCCCCGCTCGGGTGCCACCTCGCTGCTGCAGGCCGTGGCCCGCTCGGTCGAGGTCAACGAGCCCGATGCCTCGCTGGTCGTGGTGCTCCTCGACGAGCGCCCCGAGGAGATCACCGAGATGGAGCGCCTCGTCACCACCGGCACCGTCTACGGCTCCGCCTTCGACAAGCCGGCCGACGAGCACGTCGCCGTGCTCGAGCTCGCCCTCGCCCGGGCCCAGCGCATGGCTGAGGCCGGTGACGACGTCGTCATCCTGGTCGACGGCCTCACCCGCCTCGCCCGGGCTGCGCATGCGTCCTCGCCTGGCACCGGTCGCTCGATGGGTGGCCTCGACGTGTCCGCCGTGCACGCGGCCAAGCGCTGCTTCGGCACCGGCCGCAACCTCGAGGAGGGCGGCTCGGTCACCATCGTGGCCACCGCCAAGGTCGACACCGGCTCCGACGTGGACGCCGCCGTGGTCGACGCCGTCATGGGTGCGGCGACCACCCACATCCGCCTCGACCGCCACGCCGCCGAGCGCCGCGCCTTCCCGGCGATCGACGTCGGGGCCACCGGCACCCGCCACGAGGAGCGCCTCGTCGGCGACGACGGGGCTGAGGCGCGCGACGCCCTCCGCCGTAGCCTGGGGGAGTTGCCCGACGATGCGGCGAGCGGTCACAGTGATGCGCTGGACGGCCTCCTCGAACGCCTGCGGAGCACCGGATCGAACGACGAGCTGCTGGAGCAGAACCGATGAAGACCGACATCCATCCCGAGTACAAGACCGTCACGGTGACCTGCTCGTGCGGCAACACCTTCGAGACCCGGTCCACCGCCGACGAGCTCCGCGTCGAGCTCTGCAGCGAGTGCCACCCCTTCTACACCGGCAAGCAGAAGCTGGTGGACACCGGTGGCCGCATCGACCGCTTCGAG
>Ga0208490_100410_pt1 | contig 27811 bp, 22 predicted proteins | sample SubbioAug_CSWold_FD_184818 | JGI IMG/M metagenome (GOLD analysis project Ga0208490, IMG submission 184818) | Serpentinite rock and fluid subsurface biosphere microbial communities from McLaughlin Reserve, California, USA - CR11Aug_CSWold (SPAdes) | ecosystem: Environmental > Terrestrial > Deep...
CGAGCCCCTGGCTGAGGAAGATAAGGAGGTAGGTGAGGATCAGGATGAAGATCCTCCCCGACCGACCCCGCGTCATGTCGTGCAGCGCGGCCAGCCCCTGGATCGCGAACGCCATGATCATCGCTCCCGTGAGCGCGAGACCGAAGACACCGATGAAACCGCCGGCGAAGGTCGCCGCCAGCGATGCCGCGACGAGCACGAGCAAGGTGCCGCGGGGCATCTGGGTCGCCGGGATGTAGGGCCAGGGACGCGCGAGGCGGCCCGACATTGCGACGATCTTGGCGCTGAGCCAGACATAGAGAATGAGGACGACCGTGAAGCCCTGCGCCGCGAAGATCGGGGTCGCGGCAGCGAGGCGTTCGATCACGGTCTCGGCCGGAATGTCGCCGAAGGGCGGTATCGTCGCGCCTTCGGGCGTGCCCGTCTGCACGCGCAGCACCACCTCGGCGGCCTCGCGGCTGATGGTCTGGTAGGCGGCATAGTCGAGATCGGGGAGAATCGCCGCCGCGAAATACGTCAGCGCCGCCGTGCCGGCGATCCAGGCGAGGAGGTTGCCCAGCGGATACCACTCGACGCTGCCATCTTGGTGCGTGCGCCCAAGCAGCGCGAGATAAGCGAGCCACCAGGCCGGAAGTGCGGTCGCGACGGCGAAGCTGAAACCTGCGACGGGGGATGCGACGATGGCGGTGGCGATGCCGCCGGTCAGCGCGGCGACGAGGCCTGCGCGATGATTCCAGCCGAGCGATGCGACGAGAACGGGGACGGGCGCGAGCAGGAACAGGATCAGCGCGAGCCCGGTTCCCCGGGTGATCACCGCGATCAGCAGTGCGGAGACGAGCCCCGCAGCGGCACCTATTGCAACATAGTTCATAACGCTCGCTGTCCCATCGCATGCGCGTGGTTAGAGACGGATCCTCGTCCGCCCCAACTTGGTCGCCGCCGTCGTGGCGGAGATCCCTGAATTGAGCGAAGCCGGACCCATGAGCGGGTCCGGCTCCGATATTGTCACACGATCAGTTCTTACTTGATCACGAAGGGCAGGAGCCCCAGAAGGCGCGCGCGCTTGATGGCCTTGGCCAGTTCGCGCTGCTTCTTGGCCGAGACGGCCGTGATGCGCGAGGGGACGATCTTGCCGCGCTCGGAGATGTAGCGCGAGAGCAGCTTGACGTCCTTGTAGTCGATCGCAGGTGCGCCTGCGCCGGAGAACGGGCAGGTCTTGCGACGGCGGAAGAAGGGGCGACGGGCGCCGAGATTTCCCAGTGACATGGATTAGCCCTCCTGGCCCGTTGTTTCTTCCTGACGCGCGGGACGATCGGAACGCTCCGGGCGATCCGAACGCTCGCGGCGGTCGCCACGATCACCGCGGTCCCCACGATCACGATCGCCACGGTCGCCGCGGTCACCACGATCGTCGCGATCGCGCTTCTGGACCATCGCGGAGGGCTCGGGATCGAGCGCTTCGACCTTGATGGTCATGAAGCGCAGGATGTCCTCGTTGATGCCCATCTGACGCTCCATTTCCTTGACGGCAGCCGGGGGCGCGTCGAGGTTGAGGAGCGTGAAATGCGCCTTGCGGTTCTTCTTGATGCGGTAGGCGAGGGTCTTCAGGCCCCAGCCCTCGACCTTCTCGATCTTGCCGCCATTTTCTTCGAGGATGCCCTTGAGGGTTTCCACGATCGTATCAACCTGCTGCGGCGTGATATCCTGCCGCGCAAGGAAAACGTGCTCATACAGAGACATTTCTGGCCTTTCTGCGTTTCACCACACGCATCCCCCGGCGCCAAGCCCTTCGAGCCTGCCAAGGCCCGAGCGGTTGATCGAAGGCGGAGACACGGGACGTCGGATCGTCTTGGATCCTGCATGCCGAAAGTTTCGACGGCACACCGTCCGTTCAGCCCCCAGCCGGAGAGAACGCGAACCGGGCTGCTACATTACTCGGGCGGAGATTGCAAGGCATAACGCCGCGCGAGCGCCGTTTTCCCTCAGCCCAGCCAGCCAAGCGTGCGCGCGATCTTCGACAGGCCGGCAAGCGTCGCGCTCTCGCCCTCGTTGCTCGCCGGGAGCCCGAGTTCGCCGCAGGCGCGCATGTAGAGCCCGGCGAGCAGGGGGGAGGCGACGATCCGGCAATCGTGTGCGGCATCGCCGAAGAGACGCCGCGCCTGCGAGATCTCGTCGCCGATCAGCAGGCCGGAGACGTAGCTCGCGATGCCGCTGGGGGGCAATTCGTCGGCGAGAACGAGGGTGCGGGCGCTGAAGGCCATGTGGGCGAGGCCGCCCTCGCCATGCGCGATCGCCCCCATGCGCACGCCGTGAAGGAAGGCGGATTCGTCGTGCTCGCGGCCTTTGGCAGTGCGTCCGAGTATCGAATAGTTCATCAGGATGTCGAAGAACTCGCCGGTCATGAAGGTCGCGAAGCGTTCGACGCGGCCTCGGGAGACGAGCGCCCACTTCGAATGCGTCCCGGGCAGGACGACGGCCCCGTTTCCGCCGAGCCCGAGGATCTGGACCTCCTCGCCCCGCATCACGTCGCGGATCGGCGGCCCCATGCGCAGGCCGGGCGCGAAGGCGATGGTCTCGCCGCCCGAGAGCCGAAGCTGCAGGAGGCTGCCTGCGAGCTCGTCGACGGAACAGGGGCAATCGATGTATGCCGTCTCGACCCAGCCCTGCCGGCTGGTGATCATGCCGGACGCCAGGATTCTGACTCCAGGCGCGAGCCAGTCGCCGATGAGCGAGCGCATGCGGTGCTCGAAGTTCCCGTCGGGCACGAAAAGAATGCCATCGTCGCTCGACCGCGATTCCAGCAGGCTGCCGTCCTCGCCAAGGCGATGCGCACGCACATGCGTGGAACCCCAGTCGAGCAGGATGCTTCCCTTCATGACCATCTCCGGTCGCCGTTTCGAAGCGCGAGAGTAACGCCGGCCCGGCGATAGGCAAGTTCAGAATATGAAGGGCGCGCAGGCGCACGGGCAAGTGTCGTGAGAGTGTTGCGGAGTGATTGCCGTCGTGTTCACCTCCGGGCGCTCGAACTGAATGAAAGGGATCCAGATCATGGCCGATGGCTCATCCGTCGATATGCTCGTCGACCTTCTGACGCAGGCGCGCCGCAGCTTCGTTCGCGCGCCCTGTGATACGGTGGAGGCGATTTCCGTCGATGAGCGTGAGGCTTATCGGGTGCAGAAGAAGGTCGCGGAGATCTTCGGGCCCGTGGGGGCTTACAAGACCGGTCGCAAATCCCCGGACGCCGTTCCCAACGCCGCGCCCATCTTTGCCCGCGACATCAGGCCCTCCGGCTCGGCCTTCACCGACCGGGAGCTGAACGCCTGCGGCATCGAACTCGAGATCGCCTTCAGGATCGACCGCGAGCTCCCGCCGCTGGGGCCCGATTTCGAGATGGAATTGCGCCGATGCGTCTCGCCACTCGCCGCCTTCGAGCTCGTCGATGGCCGAATCGAGGGATTTCTCGACATGTCGGCGGGGCTGAAGCTCGCCGACAACCAGAACAACGGCGGCTTCATCTTCGGCGCGCCGGTCTCGGAGTGGGATCCGAAGGATCTCGAGAATCCCGAAATCACGCTGCGGATCGGCGGCGCGACGGTGCTCGAGGGGGCGCAGCCCGTCCCCGGCGGCAACGCCTACGACAACCTCGTCGCCTTCCTGCGCGCCGTCGATATGCATCGCTACATGCCGAAGGTGGGCGACTACGTCACCACCGGGAGCCTCAGCGGCATGCCGTTCGTCGAAGCGCCTTGCTCGTTCGAGGGGCGGATCGAGGGGCTCGGCGAGGTACGCGGCGAGTTTCAGCCGGCGGTCTGACCGGCCTGCGCGAAAGCCGGTGCATCACGCAGCCGCACCTTCAGGATCTTGCCTGTGGACGACGCGGGAAGCGCGTCCATCGGCACGATGCGGCTCGGGCGCTTGTAGGGGGCCAGGCGATCGACGCAGAACGTGCGCATGCCGGCCTCGTCGAACGCGGCTCCCGGGCGCAGCTGCACGAACGCCCAGACCTCCTCGTTCGATTCGACCTGACGCCCGATGACGGCGCAGAGCGTGACGTCCGGGTGCGAGGCGAGGACGGCCTCGACTTCTTCGGGATAGACGTTGAAGCCCGAGCGGATGATCAGATCCTTGGCGCGCCCGACAATGAACAGCGCCCCGTCGGGATCGAGGCGTGCGAGATCGCCGGTGTCGAACCAGCCGTCGGGCGTCACCACCTTCGCCGTTCCCTCCGGGTCGCGGTAGTAGCCCAGCATCACCGTCGGCCCCTTGACGTGCAGCACGCCGACCTCGCCACGCGGCTGTTCTGCACCGGACTTGTCCGTAATGCGCACCTCGAGGCCGGGCAGGATCGGGCCGACGCTGTCGTCCTCGCGGGGTGCGTGCATCAGCGTCTGCGAAACCGTCGGCGACAACTCCGTCATGCCGTAGCCGTTGTGCAGGGTGACGCCGAGCGCCTCCTGCGTGCGCGCCTTCAGCGACAGATCGAGCGGCGCACCGCCGGCGGAGACGTAGCGCAACGCAGGCGCTTCGATCGGGCGTCCCGTCTGACGGGCGAATTCGAGCAGGCGCGCGAACATCGCCGGCACGCCCTGGAAGACCGTAAGCTTCTCCTCCCGCAGAAGCCGCATGGCCTCGGAGGGATCGAAGCGCGGCACGAGGTAATTCGTGGCGCCGTAGAGCGCCGAGCCGAGGAAGACCGAGGCGAGGCCGAAGACGTGGCTCACGGGCAGGCAGCCATAGACCCGCTCGTCCGGTGCCAGACCGCGCAGATAGCCGGAATTGCGGGCGACGTGCATCAGATTGGCGTGGCTCAGCATCACGCCCTTGGGCTTTCCCGTCGTTCCCGAGGTGTAGATCATCGCGGCGACGTCGCGTTTGGGGTCGCCATGCACGGGCTCGGGCTCGCAGGGGAGGGGGGGCGTCAGGCGGAAGGGCGGGATGGCGTCCAGCGTGACGAGCTGCGTCTCGAACATTCCGGCATGGCGCTCGGCTTCCGGGGAGATGTCCGTGCCGAAGGCGATGAAGCGGGGCCGGGCGTGTTCCGTGATGCTCGCGATCTCACGCTCCGAGAGGCGCGCGTTGAGGATCACCGGCCAGGCATCCGCCCGCGCCGCCGCGAGCGCGAGCACGGCAACGGCGATGCCGTTTTCAGCGACGATCACGAAGCGGTCGCCGGGGCGCAGGCCCATGCTCGCAAGCGCGTCGGCGGCGTTTGCAATCGCCGCTTCCCACTCCGCGAAGGTGAGGCGGATGTCGCCCTGGATCAGCGCCGTCGCGTCGGGTTGCACGCGTGCACTCTCTGCGGGGATCCGGTCGATGCGCGCGATATGCTCCAGCGATTGCGGCGTGGCCCGGTTCATCCGCTGAACTCCGTTTCTGATCGATCGAGAGCCGCTTCGGCTCGGCCGCGACGTTAGTGGCAGGCTTCGCGGGCTGTCAAGAAACGCGAAACGGCATTTCGCATAGCGGAAAATTCCACCAATGCCGTCTGCGCGAAAGCCGTATCTGCGAACTTCAATTTTGTCTTGCGAAACTGAATTTCGCAATTACGGTACCTCCCCAACGGAGGGGAAGGAGAAGCCCGCCGCACGGCCATCGCGCCCAACAGCACGAAAATTCGCAGAGCGACGATCAACGTCGCCGCCGAAAAGACCAACCTATCCGGGAGGATAACCATGATACACCGCAGAACACTGCTCGCCTCGGCCGCCTCGCTCGCCGTCGCCGCCGCACTCACCGTTGCGCCTGCGACTGCGCAGGAACTGCCAGCCAACCTGTCCTGGACCGCGTATGACGTCGGCTCCGCCGGCTACAATCAGGCCGTCGCCATCGGCGGCGCGCTCAAGAACGAGATGAACATCAACCTGCGCGTCCTGCCGGGTCGCAACGACATCGCCCGGCAGATTCCCCTGCGCGAGGGCCGTGTCGACTACTCGGCGACGGGTCTGGGCGCGGCGTTCTTCTCGCAGGAAGGCATGTTCGAGTTCGGCGAGCGCAGCTGGGGTCCGCAGGCCATCCGCGTTCTCATCGCCTCGAACGCCGATTCGAACCTCTCGATCGGCGCTGCCGCCGATGTCGGCATCGAATCGATCGCCGATCTCAAGGGCAAGCGCGTCGCCTGGGTCGTGGGATCGCCGTCGCTGAACGAGAATATCGGCGCGATCCTGCGCTTTGCCGATCTCACCTGGGACGACGTGATCCGCGTCGATTTCCCGGGCTTTGGCGCATCGTGGGAAGGCATCATCAACAACCAGGTTGACGCGGCCTTCGCGACCACGACCTCCGGCCCCGCCTACCAGCTCGAAGCCTCGCCGCGCGGGCTGATCTGGCCGCCGCTCCCGTTTGACGACGAGGAAGGCTGGGCTCGCCTGAACGAGGCCGCGCCGTTCTTCATCCAGAACCGCGCCACGGAAGGCGCCGGGCTCTCCGAGGACAGCCCGCACGAGGGACCGGCCTATCCGTATCCGATCCTGATTTCCTACGACACCAAGGAAGCCGACGACGCCTACGCCATGACCAAGGCCATGGTCGAGCTCTTCCCGACCTATGACGGCGCGGCGCCCGGCATCGGCGGCTGGCACATCGATCGTCAGAAGTTCGACTGGGTGGTGCCCTATCATGAAGGCTCGATCCGCTACTTCGAGGAGATCGGCGTGTGGTCGGAGGAGTTGCAGGCGCACAACGACAACCTCGTCGAGCGCCAGCAGGTCCTGATCGCGGCGTGGGAAGACGTCACCGCGCGCAACATTTCGGACGACGAGGAATTCCAGACCGCATGGCAGGAGGCTCGTCGCGAGGCGCTCGAAGCCGCCGACATGAACCCGATCTGGAAGTAAAGAACAGCGGCGGCGCCCTCCTCGGGTGCCGCCCGATCCCTCGATCGGAAGACGGTCCTTGAGATGAGCGATACGAAACCCGGCGCACCAGCGCCCGTCGATACGCATGCCGACACTTCTATGACCGAGCCGCCCGTCATCGACAAGGAGGCGGCTGCCGCACTGGCCGCAGCCAAGGCGGAGCTGGACGACGCAACGCGCTTTCGCGAGATTTCCGGCCCATTGAAGGGTCTTTACGTGGCGCTGACGCTCGTCGCGATCTTTCTCTCGATCAACCAGCTGTTCAATCTGCAGCTGTTCGTCGGCGTCGTGATCATCGAGAACCGCTATCTCTATCTGCTGGCGGGGATTTTTCTCTCGCTCGCCTTCGTCTCGTTCCCGATCAGCGCCAAGGCTTCCGGCGGCAACACGCCCTGGTACGATCTGGTGCTTGCGGCAATGGCGCTTGGCGCTTGCGGCTATTTCACGTTCACCGCGCATCGCAGCTTGATGGAGGGGTGGGAATACGCCGCGCCCCCGCTTGCGATCGCCATGAGCTTCGTGCTCTGGATCCTCGTCGTCGAGGCCACGCGCCGCACCGGCGGCACGGTGATCGCCGTCATCGTCTTCATCTTTTCGCTCTATCCGACCTTCGCCGACAAGGTGCCGGGGCCGATCTCCGGCTTCACGCAGCCGCTCGACGCGACGATCGCCTACCACCTGATCTCGAGCGAAAGCTCCTTCGGCATTCCGATGAAGGCCTTCGGGCAGCTCGTCATCGGCTTCATCCTCTTCGGCGCGACGCTGCAATACACGGGCGGCGGGCGCTTCTTCAACAACCTGGCGCTGACGCTGGTCGGCGGGTTCCGCGGCGGCGCGGCCAAGGTTGCGATCTTCGCCTCCGGCTTCATGGGTTCGATGAGCGGCTCCGTCGTCTCGAACGTGCTGACGACGGGCGTCGTTTCCATTCCCGCCATGAAGCGCACGGGGTTTTCATCGAGCTACGCGGCGGGAACCGAGGCCTGCGCCTCCACCGGTGGCGTGCTGATGCCGCCCGTCATGGGAACGACGGCCTTCGTCATGGCCTCGTTCCTGGGGATGCCCTACAGCGAGATCATCCTCGCCGCCGCGATCCCCTCGCTGCTGTATTATCTCGGGCTGTTCGTGCAGATCGATTCATATGCCGCGCGCAAGGGCCTCAAGGGGATGCCCCGCTCGGAACTGCCGAGCCTGCGCGAGACCTTCCGCGAGGGCTGGCATTATCTCTTCGTCTTCGCGATCCTGATCATCATGATGATCGTCTTCCGGCAGGAGACGCTGGCTCCGTTCTACGCCACCGCGGCGCTCCTCGTGATCAACCAGATCCCGAAGAGTTCGCGACTTTCCTTCGCAGGCATGGTCAACCTCGTCACCGGGGTGGGGCGCGCGCTGGCGGAACTCGTCTCGGTGCTGCTCGGCGTCGGGCTGATCGTCGGCGCGTTCTCCGCGACTGGCCTTGCGGGCACGCTCGCAAACGATCTCGTCTTCCTCGCCGGCAACGACATGTTCGTGCTGCTGATCATGGGGGCGATCACGGCCTTCATCTTCGGCATGGGGATGACGGTGACGGCCTGCTACATCTTCCTTGCGGTCGTGCTCGCCCCGGCACTCACCCGCGCCGGCCTCGATCCGCTCGCCGTGCACCTCTTCATCATGTACTGGGGCATGGTCTCCTTCATCACGCCGCCGGTGGCGCTGGGGGCATTCGCCGCCGCAACCGTCGCCCGCACCAGCCCGATGAAGGCCGGCTTGCAGGCGATGCGGCTGGGGAGCATCATCTACTTCATCCCCTTCTTCTTCGTGCTCAACCCGGCGCTGATCGGACGGGGGACGGCCTTCGAGGTCACGACCGTGCTCGCCACCGCAGTGCTCGGCGTGTGGTTCATCGGATCGGCGCTGCAGGGCTATCTCGCAGGTGTCGGCGACATCGGTCGCGGGGCGCTCGCGATGGGGCTTCGCACGATGCTTTTTGTGGGCGGGCTGTTTTTCATCGCACCGGGCCATATCGGCCTTGGGCTCGGCCACTTCCAGATGTCGGCGATTGGCCTGGCGCTTGCCTTGCCGGTGCTGGTTCTCGGCTGGATGCGACGTCGCTACGCGCTGGAGGCGCGCTGAACGGCTGAGGGGATCACGCGAAAGCGGCTCGTTCTTCGCCTGAGGACCTTGCCGCCCGCCCGGAGACGATGCATGTGGTGAGTGGAGCAAGCTGAGCCATACATGGAAGACGCAATGAAAGCGGACAGGACGGATCGCGCCGTCATCTCGAAGGATGCCGGTTTCTCCGACAACGGGGAGGATGACATCGATCAGGCGCCCGCCAAGGACCGCCAGTTCGTCACCGCGCTCGCCCGCGGCCTCTCGATCCTGCGCGCTTTCCAGAGCTCCTCCGAAGTGCTCGGCAACCAGGAACTGGCGCGCCGCACCAACCTGCCCAAACCGACGATCTCGCGGCTGACGCATACGCTGCTCGAACTCGGCTACCTCCGCGTCGTCAAGGACCGCGAAAAGTACCAGCTCGGGCCGGCGGTGCTGGCGCTCGGCATGTCGTTCTTCCGCTCGAACTCATTTGCGCAGATCTCCCGGCCGTATCTCCAGGAACTCGCCAACCAGACGCAGGCGCATGTGGCGCTGGGCATCCGGGAGGGGCTGAATTCCGTCTACATGCAGCTCTGGCGGGGTGTAGGACAGAGCATCACGATCTCCCGGGAGATCGGCTTCAACCTGCCCATCGCCAAGAGCGGCATGGGCATGGCGATGGTCGCGGCTCTTCCCGATGGCGAGCGCACGCAGGTGATGCGGGGGCTGGAAGCGCAGGTCGGCGCGGATTGGTCGCGCCTCGAGGCGGAGCTGGAACGGGGCCGGCGGGAAATCGAGCGGCACGGCTTCTGCGTGGCGCTGGGCGCATGGCACCCCGACATCAACGCCGTCGCCGCCCCCGTGATCGCACCCGAGACGGGCACGCTCTACGTCATCAACGTAAGCGGGCCCTCCTTCATCATGACGGAAGAGGTTCTGCGCAACGACACGGGACCCAAGCTGCGGGCGACGATCAACCGCATGCGCGAGACGGGGGCGGTCGACTGGCCGCCGATCTTCAACCACGCCCGCAACATGTTCTGATCCGCCGTCACTTTTTCACCTTCGCATCATGCGAATGAACACCATCCTCGGACTGGTCGCCTCCGTATCGGCCTCTATGATGAGGGCGAGACAAACGAGAGAGCCAGCGCCTCATGCCACTTCCCGCGATCTTCGAAAAACGCCTCGCACTGCCCGTCTTCGGCGCGCCGATGTTCATCGTCTCGACGCCTGAACTGGTGATCGCGCAGTGCAAGGCGGGGATCGTCGGCTCCTTCCCCGCGCTGAACGCCCGGCCCGCATCGCTCCTCGACGAGTGGATCGCGCAGATCAGGGAAGAACTCGCGGCGCACGATGCGGCCAATCCCGATCGCCTGTCGGCTCCCTTCGCGGTCAACCAGATCGTGCATCGCTCCAACGATCGGCTGGAGCAGGATCTGGCCATGTGCGAGAAGCACAAGGTCCCCATCGTCATCACCTCGCTCGGCGCACGCCCCGAGCTTAATCAGGCGGTGCACGGCTGGGGCGGGATCACGATGCACGACGTGATCAACCTCACCTTCGCGCACAAGGCGATCGAGAAGGGGGCTGACGGCTTGATTGCGGTCGCCGCCGGCGCGGGCGGGCATGCGGGCACGCTCTCGCCCTTTCCGCTGATCGCCGAGATCCGCGAATGGTTCGACGGGCCTCTCGCCCTCTCGGGCGCGATATCCACCGGCGGCGGGATCCGGGCAGCACAGATGATGGGGGCGGATTTCGCCTATATCGGCTCGCCCTTCATCGCCACCACCGAGGCGCATGCGAACGATGCCTACAAGCAGATGATCGTCGACAGCGCGGCGGACGACATCCTCTACACCAACTATTTCAGCGGCATCCACGGCAACTACCTCAAGCCCTCCATGGTCGCGGCGGGCTACGACCCGGAGACTCTCGGCAGCGCCGACGCCTCGAAGATGAACTTCGGCGCGAGCGGTTCCGGGGGCGACAAGAAGGCCTGGCGGGACGTTTGGGGTTGCGGCCAGGGCATCGGCGCGGTCAAGGAGATCGTGCCGGTTGCCGAGCGGATCGCGACGCTCCACGCGGAATATGCCCGAGCCTGCGCCTACGGAAATCAGTTGGAACTGCGTCGAATATGAGCACTGCCGCCTCGAACATGATCATGACCCGCTGGTGGTGGGTGCGTCACGCCCCCGTCACGGAGGATGGCGGCTGCATCTACGGGCAGGCCGATCTCGACTGCGACTGCACCAGCGAAGACGTCTTCACCGGGCTCGAGCGATTCCTGCCGCGCGAGGCGGTCTGGGTCACTTCGAACCTGCGGCGCACGCACCAGACGGCGCAGGCGATCCTCGCCCGGCGCAAGGCGGAGACACCCGCAGCGCCGCTCGTCGTGCCGGAACTCGCCGAGCAGCATCTCGGCGAGTGGCAGGGCCGCGACCGCGCCGCCTTCTTCGGAGGCCGCACCGCTCGCCCGGACAGCTACTGGTTCGGCCCTGCCGACGAGCGCCCGCCGGGCGGGGAGAGCTTCGAAGACCTCGTCGCGCGCGCAGGCCCCGCGATCGCGCGGATCAACCGGATGCATGCGGGCCGTGATCTCGTGGCCGTCGCCCATGGCGGCACGATCCGCGCGGCGCTTTCTCTTGCCCTTGGAACACCTCCCCAGACCGCGCTCGCCTTTGCTATCGCCAACTGCTCGGTGACGCGAATCGACCACGTGCGCACCGCTGGCGCAGAGGGATGGCGTGTGGCGCTGGTCAACCATATCCCGGCACCATGAAGCCGTGCTGTTCGACAGTGCGAATTCACGTATTAATTGAAAAATACAACTTTAAATCTATAACGCCAGAACTTTTCGCAGTTTGCTGAGGGAAGCGCCCAAACTATAGGCAGAGTTTCTGAAAGAGGCGTTGTGCAGCAACGGATTTTCGGGATTCTGTGAGCTTGGCGATTGCGCCGATGGGTGGACCATCCATGCAAAAATTGCCGGTCTGCCATCTGCTGAGAGCAACTAAAATCGGGGCTTGGTGGCATAGCGCTTGCCTGCTAGGTTTAAAAAAATAATAAAATAAGGGAGGGCGTCCAAAGATGCTCTCAAAGAGCCATAATAACCAAAGGGGAAGTTCCATGTTGAAAATCATCGTTCCGGTAATCGCTACCGTAGCGGCAGTTGCGTCCTATTCGTCAGCGGCCATCGCGCAGCAGACCCTTGCTCAGGTGAAGGAGCGCGGAAGTCTCAACTGTCAGGTCGGTTTGCCGACCCCCGGATTCTACGGCCTCGACGCCGACGGAACCTGGTCTGGAATGGACGTCGATGTCTGCCGCGCGATTTCGGCCGCCATCTTCGATGATCCGGATCAGGTTCAGTACCAGTCCGTCACCTCGGCCGTACGCTTCACCTCTCTCGCCAACGGCGAATCGGACGTCCTCAGCCGCACCACGACGTGGACCGCGGTTCGCGACACGCAGCTCGGGCTCGATTTCACCACCGTCAACTTCTATGATGGTCAGGGCTTCCTCGTTCCCAACGATTCAGGGATCACCTCTGCCCGCGAACTCGACGGCGCGACCATCTGCGTCCTGACCGGCACCACCACCGAGCTGAACCTCGCCGACTACTTCCGTTCCAACGGAATGGAATTCACGCCGGTGACCAACGAGAACGTCAACGTCCTCGTCGAGACCTATCTCGGTGGCGGCTGTGACGCCTACACGAACGACAAGTCCGGTCTTGCCGCACGTCGCTCCGCCTTCCCGAGCCCGGATGAGCACACGATCCTGCCCGAGACGATCTCGAAGGAGCCCCTCGGCCCGGTGGTTCGCCATGGCGACAACAACTGGGGCGACGTCGTTCGCTGGGTTCTCTTCGGTCAGATCGAAGCTGAAGAGCTCGGCGTGACCTCCGAGAACGTCGAGGAGATGCTCGAATCCGACAACCCCAGCATCAAGCGCCTGCTCGGCGTCGAGGGGAATATCGGTGAAGGCATGGGTCTCGATGCCGACTTCATGGTCCGCGTGCTGAAGCACGTCGGCAACTATGGCGAGGTCTACGAGCGCAATGTCGGCGCCAACACGCCGATCGGCATTCCGCGCGACGGCTCGCTGAACGCCCAGTGGACCGATGGCGGCATTCTCTACGCGATGCCCTTCCGCTGAGTCTCGACAAGTCCGGCCCCGGTTGAACCGGGGCCGGTTTTTCGTTGGTGCAAGACGTTTTCCATCGCAGCGGAGCGCTAGATGGCCATTTCCGAATCGACCGCGATCAGATCGCAGAGCCGGCTCTCGTCCTTCCTGAACAACGAGACGGTCAGGTCGGTCTTCTATCAGATCGTCACGCTCGTCTGCGTCGTCGGGCTTTTCTGGTATCTCGTCACGAATACGATCGAGAACATGTCGGTGCGCGGCATGTCCGCCGGGCTCGACTTCCTCAACGTTTCAGCCGGTTTCGGCATCAGCTTCACGCTGATTCCCTACCGGGAGGGCGACAGCTACTTCCGCGTGTTCCAGGTCGGGATCGCGAATACGCTGCTCGTTGCGGTGATCGGGATCGTCTTTGCCACCGCCATCGGTCTCTTCATGGGCCTCGCGCGGATGTCCTCGAACTGGCTGATCCGCACGATCGCCCGCTGGTATGTCGAGGTCCTGCGCAATACGCCCCTGCTGCTGCAGATCATCGCCTGGTATTTCGGCGTCTTCACGCTGCTGCCGCGCCCGCGGGACAGTCTCGACTGGGGAGGCTTGTTCTTCCTCAACAACCGCGGAGCCTATTTTCCGGCCCCGGTTCCCGAAGCGGGCTTCGGTGTGACGCTCGCTGCCCTTGCAATCGCCATCGGCGGCGCGATCGGACTGCGCTATTGGGCGCGCAAGCGCCAGGAGGCGACAGGCAAGCATTTTCCGGCGATCAGCGTTGGGCTCGCCACCATCGTCCTGCTGCCGCTGCTGGTCTTCATGCTCTCCGGGCGACCGCTCACCTGGGATATGCCCGGGCTGCAGGGCTTCAATTTCACCGGCGGCCTCAATGTCCCGCCGGCGCTCGGCGCGCTCGTCATCGCTCTATCGATCTACACCTCGTGCTTCATCGCAGAGATCGTGCGATCGGGCATCCAGTCGGTCAGCGGCGGGCAGACGGAAGCGGCGAGGGCGCTCGGCGTCAAGCCCTCCTGGACCATGCGGCTGATCATCCTGCCGCAGGCGCTGCGGGTGATCATCCCGCCGCTGATCAGCCAGTATCTCAACCTCACCAAGAATTCCTCGCTCGCGATCGCCATCGGTTTCCCCGATCTCGTCAGCGTCTGGATGAACACCTCGCTCAACCAGTCGGGCCGCGCGATCCCGATCGTGGCGATGACCATGGCCTTCTACTGCATCGTCAGCCTCACGGTGTCCTTCGCCATGAACCAGTACAACAAACGTATTTTGCTGAAGGAGCGCTGAGATCATGAGCGACTCCACCCTCGTGACCACCGACGACGTCGACAAGGCGCTCGTCTTCAAGCCCAAGGACGCAAGGCCGGCGCCTCCCAGCACCGTCGGCGTCATCGGCTGGATGCGCAACAACCTGTTCTCCAACGTCTCCAACACGCTCCTGACGATTGTCGGGGCCTATATCGTCTACACCTTCTTCTCCGCAGTCCTGAACTGGGCCGTGTTCAACGCGGTCTGGGAGGCGGAGAGCCGGCGCGAATGCCTCGATCTCGTCGGCCGCTCGGGTGCATGCTGGCCCGGCGTCGCGGCTTGGATGGAAAACCTGATCTACGGGCTCTATCCCAAGCATCAGGTCTGGCGCATCAATCTCGGCTTCCTCGCCCTGATCGCATGGGTGATTCCGCTCTGGCTGCCGCGGGTGAAGTCGAAGGTCGCGATCGGCATTTCAGCCGTCCTGATCTACCCCTTCCTCGCATCCTACTTCTTCATGGGCGGCAACAAGGGCCTCGTCTGGACGCTGCTGATCGCGCTCGGCGTCACGGGCTTCGCCTGGGTCTGGCTGACGACCCTCACCGAGATGCGCTACGGGCTGCCCTTCACGCGCTTCATGGCGGGGATGCTCGGGGCGAGCGGCAAGCCGCAGGAAGTGCAGGTCAAGTATGGCCGCTTCTCCATGCTCTTCGTCTTCGTGATCGCGCTCGTGCTGGTTACGCAGTGGGAGCTTCAGGAGGTGCAGACGCGCCAGTGGGGCGGGCTGTTCCTGACGCTCGTGATCTCGGGCATCGGCATCACCTTCTCGCTCCCGGCGGGGATCGTGCTCGCGCTCGGGCGGCGCTCCAACATGCCGCTGATCCGGATACTCTCGACCACCTTCATCGAGCTGTTCCGGTCGGTGCCGCTGATCACCATCCTGTTCATGTTCAACACGATGCTGCCGCTTTTCCTGCCGGTCGGCGTCGAGGTGAACCAGCTCCTGCGCGCCATCGTCGCCGTCTGCCTGTTCGCCGCCGCCTACATGGCGGAGGTGATCCGAGGCGGGCTGCAGGCCATTCCCAAGGGGCAATACGAAGCCGCCGACGCGATGGGGCTCGGCTACTGGCAATCGACCACGCTGATCATCATGCCGCAGGCGTTGAAGATCATGATCCCGACGATCGTCGGCAACTTCATCGGCCTGTTCAAGGACACGACGCTCGTTTCCATCATCGGCCTGTTCGACCTGCTCAGCATGTCGCGCGCGGTGGGCGAGGATTCGCGCTGGCTGGGGCTGTTCATCGAGCCGTTCTTCTTCGTCACGATGATCTACTTCGTCTTCTGCTTCCTGATGTCCCAGTATTCCATCAACCTCGAGCGCAAGCTCGCGGCAGGCAATCAGCGCTGAGGGAGGATGCGATGAACACCAATGTACTCCCGCGGGAGCAGACCAAGTCGAAGACATCATCGCGCCCGGTGATCGAACTGGTCGGGATGAGCAAGTGGTTCGGCTCGTTCCAGGTTCTGAAGGACATCGATCTCCAGGTCTACGAGGGGGAGCGGATCGTCGTGTGCGGCCCCTCGGGCTCGGGCAAATCGACCATGATCCGCTGCATCAACCAGCTCGAGGTGCATCAGGAGGGGGATGTCATCATCAACGGGGAGGCGTTCGGCAACGACGTCGCCAAGAACGATCACATCCGCCGCGAGATCGGCATGGTGTTCCAGCAGTTCAACCTGTTCCCGCATCTCAGCGTCCTCGAAAACCTGACGCTCGCCCCGATCTGGGTGAAGGAGATGCCCAAGCACGAGGCGGAATCGCTCGCCATGAGCCTGCTGGAGCGGGTGCGAATCCCCGAGCAGGCGCTGAAATACCCGCTGCAGCTCTCGGGCGGGCAGCAGCAGCGCGTCGCCATCGCGCGGGCCTTGTGCATGAACCCGCAGATCATGCTCTTCGACGAGCCCACCTCCGCGCTCGATCCCGAGATGATCAACGAGGTGCTCGACGTCATGATCGAGCTCGCGGATTCCGGCATGACCATGATCGTCGTGACCCACGAGATGAACTTCGCGCGGCGCGTGGCCGATCGGGTGATCTTCATGGATCAGGGCGAGATCGTGGAGGTCGCCCCACCCGGCCCCTTCTTCGACAATCCCCGCTATGATCGCACGCGGCTGTTCCTCAGCCAGATCCTGCACCACTGAACCGGTCGATGGCGGATCAACTGCCACGCCCTACCACCGGAGAACCAATGGCCCTCGATATCGCACATGTCCGCGCGCAGTTTCCGGCGCTGCAGGACGGTTTCGCCTATTTCGACAATGCCGGCGGCTCGCTCGTGCTGCGCTCGGTGGCCGATCGCATATCGGATTACCTGACGACGACCAGCGTCCAGACGGGAGCCTCCTACGGCCACTCGCAGCGCGCCTCCGCACGACTGCTCGAGGCGCGCTCGAAGATCGCCCGCTACATCAACGCCGAGCGCCCGGAGGAGATCGTGCTCGGCCCCTCGACCACGATGATGATGCGGCTGCTGGCGACATCGATGGCGAGCCAGTTCTCCCCCGGCGACGAGGTGATCCTGACCGTGTTCGATCACGAATCGAATATCGGCCCCTGGATGATCCTGAAGGATCGCGGCGTCGTCTTCAGATTCTGGAGCGTGGATCCCGAGAGCTTCGAGATCGATCTCGATGAACTGCGCAACCTCATGAGCGAACGCACGAAGCTCGTCTGCGTCACGCATGCGTCGAATATTCTGGGCACGATCAACCCCATCGCCGAGATCGCGGAGATTGCGCATCAGGGCGGGGCGAAGCTCTGCGTGGACGGCGTCGCCTATGCGCCGCACCGGGCGGTGGACGTGCAGAAGCTCGGCGTCGATTACTACGCGTTCAGCCTCTATAAAACGTACGGCCCGCACTTCTCCGTGCTCTACGGCCGCTTCGAGAACCTGCTCGAACTCGACAATCTCTACCACCACTTCTACGGCAAGGACAAAGTCCCGGCCAAGCTCGAGCCGGGAAACACCAACTACGAACTCGCCTGGGGCTCCGCGGGCATCGTCGATTACTTCGACGAACTCGGCGGCGGCTCCGGTGATTTCGCCGCGATCAGGCGCGCCTTCGACGATGTGGCGACCTACGAGGCCGAGATCGGCGAGCGGCTGCTGTCTTATCTGCGCCAGAAGAACGGCGTGCGCATCATCGGCTCGCGCTCGTCCGACAAGGCGATCCGCGTCCCCACCATCGCCTTCAAGGTCGAGGGGATGGACAGCCGCGAGATCGTCGAGCGGGTCGACCCCGACCAGATCGGCATCCGCTTCGGCGATTTCCACTCCCGCCGCCTGATCGAGCATCTGGGACTGTCGGAGGGCAGCGGCATCGTGCGGGCGTCGATGGTCCACTACAACACGATTGACGAGGTCGATCGGCTGATCGGGAGCCTCGAGCGGGCGATGGGGTGAGCCTCTGCTCTAGAACCGATCAGCCCTGAACCACCCCATCTCCGCCGTCGGCGTCTCGCCGGTCATCATCTCGGCCAGCAGCCTGCCGGTGATCGGCCCGAGCGTCAGGCCGTGGTGGTTGTGCCCGAAGGCGAACCACAGGCCCTTGTGGCGGGGTGCGGGGCCGATGATGGGGCGCATGTCGGGGAGGCAGGGGCGGCTGCCCATCCAGGCCTGCGGCTCGGCGCGCTCGCCCAGCGGAAACATCTCGCGCGCCAGCGGCTCGCAGCGATCGACCTGGATCGGGCTCGGCGGCGCATCGCGGGGCGCGAATTCGATGCCCGTTGTCATCCGCACGCCCTGCGTCATGGGCGCAAGCAGAAGCCCGGCGTCGGTATCGAGGACGGGGTGGTTGAGCACGGCGTTGCCCGACGCGCGGTAATGCATGTGGTAGCCGCGCTTGACCGCGAGCGGGATACGATAGCCGAGCGGCTTGTAGATATCGTCGGACCACGGCCCGAGCGCGACCACCACTTCCCGCGCAGCGAGCGGCCCCTCGTCGGTGGTCAGGCTCCAGCCCTCGGTATCTTCGCGCAAGGATCTTGCATCGCCGTGCAGGAAGCGCCCGCCATTGCGCACGAACAGCTCCGCATAACCCTTCGCCACGCCGCCCGGGTCGGGAACGGTCGCCGGGTCCGTCCAGTGGATGCCGCCGATCAGCGTCTCCGTGAGATGCGGCTCGCGGGCATGGAGTGCGGCTCGGTCGAGCACCTCGAACCTGATGCCGTAGGGTCGCAGCGTTTCCGCCTGGACAGCTGCCGCATCGAGGCTCTTCTGCGAGCGCACCGCCTTGATCCAGCCGTTCTTGCGCAGGAGCGGCGTGATCCCGGCTTCCTGCATCAGCGCCTCGTGCTCGATGACGCTGCGCTCGATCAGCGGCAGCATCGCCTTTGTCGCCTGCGCGAGATTGGCCTTCGACGAATGCCGCCAGTAGGCGAAGAGCCAGGGCGCGATCTTCGGCAGGAAGGAGATGTCGTAGCGCACTTCCACGGACTGGTTGAAGCCGTACTTGAAGAGTGACGCGAGATCTCGCGGGAAGGCGTAGGGCACGACGCTGGCGCGCTCGATCAACCCCGCATTGCCGTAGCTCGTTTCCTCGCCCGCCCCGCGCCTGTCGAACAGCACGACCGAGCGTCCGCGCTTCTGCAGGTGCAGCGCGATCGACACTCCGACGATTCCGGCTCCGAGGATGACCACATCCGTGCGCATAGCCTGTTCAACCTTTTGCCTGTTCAACCCGCGAGGGGAGAGATAATCGCCGGGAGAGATAATTCAGTCGCGTCGCAGAGGGAATGCGCGCTATGAACCACGCGCTTTGCGATTTGCGCTCATGCTCCGACCCCGGTTACGCCAAATGTCTTTCATGATCAAATTTCTTGCTCTCATCGGACGCTACGGAACGCAAGGTTTCGTCCTCAGTATTCTCGCCGGGCTGGCGCTTCCGCAGCTCGCAGCAGCGGCGCGACCGTTTCTCGCTGTCAGCATCTTCGTCTTCGTCGCGGTCACCTTCTCGCGCATCGATCTGACGGCGCTGGCCGCAATTCTGCGCCGCCCGCTGCCGCTGATCCTCTCGCTCGTCTGGCTGATGCTCGCGCCGATCGCGATGATCATGGCGATTTTCACCGTCTTCGGTCGAGAGAACCTCGATCCCGGCCTCGTCCTCGGCCTCGCGATCCTCGCGGCAGCGCCCCCCATCATGTCCTCGCCTGCGGTCGCCATGTTGCTGGGCCTCGCGCCGACGATGCTGATGGCGGGGGTGCTCGTGACCACGGTGGCAGCGCCGTTCTTCTCGCCTGTCGCCGCAGAGATCGTTGCCGGGGCGGCGGTTCCGCTGGAGATCCCCGTTCTCGTGAAGCGCATGGTCCTGCTCATCGGCGGGGCGATCTTCGCCGCCGCAGCGATTCGCCTGATCCTCGGCGGGCGGCGCATCCGCAAGCACAAGGCGAGCTTCGACGGGGTGGGCGTCGTGATGTATTTCGTCTTCGCCATCGCCGCCATGGACGGGGTGCTTGCCGCGATGATCGAGACGCCGTTGCGCGTCGTGAGCTACCTCGGCATCGCCTTCGCGATCTCCATCGCCGGGCTCGTCGGCACGATGCTGATCCTGCGCCCGCTCTCGCCATCCGATCGCTTCGTGCTGGGCTACGCCACCGGCCAGCGCAACATGGGGCTTCTCGTCGCGGCGCTCGGGGCGGCGACGCCCGATACGACGTTTCTCTTCTTCGCGCTGGCGCAGTTCCCGATCTATCTGATGCCGCAGATCATCAAGCCGTTCTCGCGGCGCTTCGTCGTTCCCGCCAGTGCTTCGGTTTGAGTTCCTGATTCCAGCGGGAACTGTCCCGTGACTTTTGGTTTGCTTAGTAGAACGGAAAAGGTCCGGGAAAACTCCCGACAGGAACCCAATGCGTGATCAGCCCGGTATCGGGCTTCCAATGATGCAGCAGCAATGCCGGCGGCTCGATATGGGAGGCAGGTTCGGCATTCGCACCCAGCCTGAGCGCGATAGCTGTCGTTGTGCTTGGCGCGGTCACAAGCAGCGTGCCGCCAAACCGCATCTGCATGAAGCGATGGATGTGGCCGCACAGAACGCGTTCGACATTTCGATATTGCATCAGGATTTCGGCCAGACGCGCGCCTCTACGGCACTTATAGGCATCGATATAGGGGATGCCGCTGTCGAAAGGTGGTTGATGCATCAGGATGATTGTCGGCATCTCGGGACGCGCAGCGAGCTTTTCGTCGAGCCAGAGACATGCCGCATCATCCATGTCTCCGTAATGTTTACCCGGAACCGTGATGTCCAATCCAATGATACGTACCGGCCATTCTGCATTGATATCGAAATGAAGCGGACCTTCGTCCGTGACGAAACCAAAGTCACGAAAGCAGCTCCTGAAGGCTGCCCGCTCGTCGTGATTGCCGGGGATCGCAAAGATCGGTTGCCGTAGGCCAGATAGTGCTTGTCGAACGGTCGCATACTCTGAAGCATTGCCTTCATCGACGAGATCGCCGCCAATGATGACGAGGTCGGGCTCCGGCCTGAGCTCCTTGACGGTTCTTATCGCAAGATCGAACATCGCGTTCGAGTCGACGAGGCCCTGGTAAAGTTGCCCGCGTCCACGCAAATGCGGATCCGACAGATGAGCGATAAGCATTTGGCACCTCGGCAATGTCACGGGGCGGTTTCGATGAGAGTGAGGCAGCGCACAGCTTCGCTGTCAAAGCTAGCATAGGGGCTGGAAGCGGTCATCGGGGCAGCGACGCGCACGCATCCTCGGCGGCTCACTGACCGAAGCTGACATTGAGACATGGTCGGCGGTCGGAAATGTTGCGCAGCCGCCCCCGTCGTGATAGCGGGCTCGCCATGACGAACACGCACCCTCTGCGCATTGCGCCCTCCATCCTGTCCGCCGATTTCGCGCAGCTCGGCGCGGAGGTCTCCCGCGTCGCCGAGGCCGGGGGCGACTGGATCCACATTGACGTGATGGACGGCCATTTCGTGCCCAACATCACCTTCGGTCCGTTGGTGATCGAGGCGATCCGCCCGAGCACCGACAAGGTCTTCGACGTGCATCTGATGATCGCGCCGGCGGACCGCTATCTCGAGGCCTTCGCCAGGGCGGGCGCCGACATCATCTCAGTCCATGCCGAGGCCGGGCCGCATATCCACCGCTCTCTCCAGGCGATCCGGGCGATGGGCAAGAAGGCGGGCGTCGCGCTCAATCCCGGCACGCACGAGAGCGCGATCGAGCCGCTGCTCGACATGGTCGATCTCGTCGTGCTGATGACGGTCAATCCGGGTTTCGGCGGGCAGGCGTTCATCCACAGCGTCTGCGAGAAAGTTGCGCGTGTGAAGGCGATGATCGGCGATCGTCCCATCGAGATCGAGATCGACGGAGGCGTCACCCCGCAGACCGCGCCGCTGGTGGTGGCCGCCGGCGCGAACGTGCTCGTCGCGGGCTCGGCGGCGTTCAAGGGCGGGCCGGGGGCGTATCAGGCCAACATTGCCGCAATCCGCAAGGCGGGCGAGGATGTGCTGGGGCTGAACGTCTAGAGCCTTGTTGCAGATCTGCCCCCTCGGTGTCATCCCCGGCTGGAGCCGCGCAGCGGCGGAAGGGAAGGGGATCCAGCCGTGAGGGTGCTGCAGGCGTCACGGCCGGGAGCGTGTGGCGATCCTCACGGCACGATCCCCTTCCCGGCGCTTCGCGCCGCCGGGGATGACACGGAAGGGGGGAGATGATCCTACCCGGTCTTCTCCAGAAAACTGTCGATCACGGTCTTGCGCCCGGCCTTGTCGAAATCCACCGTGAGCTTGTTGCCGTCCACCGCCGTCACCGTGCCGGGGCCGAACTTCGTGTGGAGCACGCGCGCGCCCTCCTCGAATTCCGAGGCGGGGCCGGTGGATTTGGCGACGAGTTCGCCCTCGATCATCATGGGACCACGCGAGCCACCCCGTTGCTGGGGCCGCCCGCGCATCTCCTGAAATCCGGATGACTGGAATCCCGGCGACGCATTGCGCTGTGCCCGCTGCCAGCCCGGCGTGTCGTAGCTCGAACCGAACGGCTCGACCTTGTCGAAGCGCGAGCCGCCGGTATGGCCGCTGAAGCCGAAATTGCCGGCGGCCTCGACGACTTCCACCGCATCCTCGGGCAATTCGTCGATGAAGCGGCTGGGCGACGTCGCGTTCCACATGCCGTGGATGCGGCGGTTGGAGGCGAAGTAGATCCGGGCCTGTCTGCGCGCGCGGGTGAGGCCCACATGGGCGAGCCTGCGCTCCTCTTCGAGACCCGAAATCCCGCTCTCGTCGAGGGCGCGCTGGCTCGGAAACAACCCCTCTTCCCAGCCGGGCAGAAAGACCGTGTCGAACTCGAGCCCCTTGGACGCATGCAGCGTCATCAGGCTGACCCGCTCCTCGCCCTCGCCCTCGTTCTTGTCCATGACGAGCGCAACGTGTTCGAGGAAACCCGTCAGATCCGGGAAATCCTCCATGGAGCGCACGAACTCCTTGAGGTTTTCGAGCCGCCCCTGCGCGTCCGCCGACTTGTCCTTCTGCCACATATCCGTGTAGCCGGATTCCTCCAGAACGATCTGCGCCAGCTCGTGATGGGGCATCTTCTCGCGCATCGACGACCAGCGCTCGAACATCCGCACCAGATCGCGCAAAGTATTGCGCGGCTTGGGCTTCAGCTCTTCCGTCTCGACGAGAAAGCGCGCGGATTGCAGCAGCGAGATCGCGGCGATGCGGGCGTGGTTGTGGAGGATCTGCACCGTCGCGTCGCCCAGCCCGCGCTTGGGGGTGTTGACGATGCGCTCAAACGCCAGATCGTCCGACCAGGAATTGACGCAGCGCATATAGGCCAGCGCATCGCGTATCTCCGCGCGCTCGAAGAAGCGCGGGCCGCCGATGACGCGGTAGGGCAGGCCGAGCTGGACGAAACGCTCCTCGATCTCGCGCATCTGCGCCGAGACGCGCACCAGAACGGCGATCTGCGAGAGCGGATGGCGCTTGGCCTGCAGCGCCTCGATCTCCTCGCCGAGCACCCGCGCCTCCTCGCCCGAATCCCAAGCGCCCGTCACGGTGACCTTCTCGCCGGCCTCGTCTTCCGTGCGAAGCGTCTTCCCGAGGCGGCCCTCGTTATGGGCGATGAGGTGCGAGGCGGCCTTCAGGATGTGCCCGGTCGAGCGGTAATTGCGTTCGAGGCGAACGACGGTCGCGCCGGGAAAATCGTGCTCGAAGCGCAGGATGTTGTTCACCTCCGCCCCGCGCCAGCCATAGATCGACTGGTCGTCATCGCCGACGCAGGCGACGTTGCGGCGCTTCTGGGCGAGGAGCCGCAGCCAGAGATATTGCGCGACGTTGGTGTCCTGATACTCGTCCACCAGCATGTAGCGGAAGCGGTCCTGGTAGTTCTCGAGGATATCCGGATGGTCGCGCCAGAGCCGCAGGCATTCGAGCAGCAGATCGCCGAAATCGGCGGCGTTCAGCGTCTTCAGGCGCTGCTGGTAGGCGGCGTAGAGCTCAGCCCCCTTGCCGAACGCGAAGGCGGACGCTTCGCCGGCGGGAACCTTGGCGGGGACGAGCCCCCGGTTCTTCCAGCTGTCGATGAGGCTGGCCAGCTGGCGCGCCGGCCAGCGCTTGTCGTCGAGATCGGCGGCGGCGATCACCTGCTTGAGGAGGCGCAGCTGGTCGTCGGTGGAAAGGATGGTGAAATCCGAGCGCAGATCCACGAGCTCTGCGTGGCGACGCAGGATCTTCGCGCCGATGGAATGGAACGTGCCGAGCCACGGCATGCCCTCGCCGACATCGCCGATGAGGGCGGCGATACGCTCCTTCATCTCGCGGGCGGCCTTGTTGGTGAAGGTCACCGAGAGGATGTCGAAGGGCCGCGCCTTGCCCGTCGCGATGAGGTGAGCGATGCGCGTCGTGAGCACCCGCGTCTTGCCCGTGCCCGCGCCCGCGAGCACGAGGATCGGCCCGTCGGTGGTCTCGACGGCGAGGCGCTGCTCGGGGTTGAGGCCCGCGAGGTAGGATGCGGCGGGGGAGGCTGCGGCGCGCGCGCGCTGGCTGATCGAGCCGCCTGTTGCGCTACCCGCCGAGCCACTCGTGACGCCGTCCGCGCGCGGGGCCGGGCCGTCCATCTCATCCATGCGATTCATGGCCGGAACATGGACCAGAACGCGAACGGCGTCGAGTGCAGATAACGCCGCGCGAGGTTTGCACTGCGCCGGCAGTCATCGCGCAGGCAGTCATCGAGCCGGCAATCGCGCCAGCCCGTTCATGAAAGCGCTCACATGGCGCGATGCGCGTTCGGTGATAGCCTGCGGCGAAGAACGAACGTTCGGGAAGACCCATGGCCGCATCATCTCCGCTCCCACGCGACATCCGCATCGATGCCGATCGCTTCCGCCGGACGCTGGAGCGCTCCTCGTCGATCGGCCCCGGTCGCGAGGGCGGCATGTCGCGGCTGGCGCTCACCGACGCCGACAAGGAGATGCGCGACGTCTTCGTGGGATGGTGCCGGGATGCCGGGCTCGCCGTCACGATCGACGAGGTCGGCAATATCTTCGGGCGGCGTGCGGGTCGCGAGAACGATCTGCCGCCGGTGCTCGTCGGCAGCCATCTCGACACGCAGGCCAATGGCGGGCGCTTCGACGGAATCGTCGGCGTGCTCGGCGGGCTGGAGCTGGTGCGCCGGCTGAACGATATCGGCCACGTCACGCGCCGCCCCATCGAGATCGTCGACTGGTCCAACGAGGAAGGCGGGCGCTTCTCGCCGCCGATGACGGCCTCGGGATGCTTTGCCGGCGTCTACGATCGCGACTGGGTTCACGCGCGCCCCTCCGACGACGGCCCGAGCTTCGGCGAGGAGCTGCGCCGCATCGGATATCAAGGGGAGGCACCAGCGGGAGGGCGCGAACTCGATTCGTATTTCGAGCTGCATATCGAACAGGGCCCGATCCTCGACGCCGGGCGCGTGCAGGTCGGGATCGTGACGCACGCCTACCGCTCCCATGGCTTCCTCGTCGGCTTCACCGGCGAGACGGCGCATACCGGACCATGGCCGATGGAGCGGCGTCGCAATGCCCTCGTCGCGGCAGCGCGGCTGCTCGTGGCGGTGGACGATCTCGGCTGGGATTACGCCGGGAGCGGCGGCAAGGCGACGGCGGCGCGGCTCGTCGCCTGGCCGAACAAGGCGGGGATCCTCTCCGATTGGGCGGAAGCCGTCTGCGACGTGCGCCACGACGATCCCGCCACCGCCGGGGTGATGGCCGAGCGGGTGCTGCGGGCGATCGGCGAGGCTGCGGCGCGGGCGGGCTGCGAGGCGAAGATCCTCGACCGTTGGGACTGGGGCGGGGACATTTTCGACGCAAGTCTTGTCGCCGGCGTGCGGAACGTCGCCGGCGCGCTCGGCTACAGCCACCGCGACCTGCCGAGCCAGGCCGGGCACGACGCGTATTTCCTCGCGAAGGTCTGCCCGACGGCGATGATCTTCACCCCCTGCCGCGACGGGATCACCCACAACAACAACGAGTTCGTCGCGTTGAGCGACCTCACCCCCGGCCTCGACGTGCTGTTGCACAGCGTCGTCGCGCGGGCGGATCGGTGACGGCGATGTCGGATGAAGCGGAGGTCCTCGCAGCCCTGCGCCGCATGAACCTCGTCGGCGAAGGCGAGCATCCGGCGCTGATTGCGCTTACGGGTGGTGTCGCATCCGACATCTGGCGGGTGGAGACGGCGCGGGGTCCGTTCTGCGTGAAGCGTGCGCTGGCGCGCCTCAAGGTGGCCGCCGATTGGCGCGCGCCCGTCGAGCGCAATGCCTATGAAGTCGCCTGGTTCGAGGTGGCGGCCGAGTTCGCGCCGGAGGCCGTGCCGCCGATCCTCGGGCACGATCCGCAGGCGGGCCTCTTCGCCATGGCCTGGCTCGACCCGTCGGAGCATCGCCTGTGGAAGACCGAACTCGCCGCCGGGCGCGCGGACGCTGCGATCGCGCATGCGGTGGGCGATCGGCTGGGGCGGATCCATGCGGGGACGGCGGCGCGTCCGGAACTCGCGGCCCGCTTTGCGACCGACACGATCTTCCACGCGATCCGGCTGGAGCCATACCTCGAAGCGGCGGCGCGGGCGCATCCTGATCGCGCGCCGGCGCTGACGGAGCTCGTCGCGCGCACCGCCGGGACGAAGCTCTGCCTCGTGCATGGCGATGTCAGCCCCAAGAACATCCAGATAGGGCCGAGGGGTCCGATCCTGCTCGACGCAGAATGCGCCTGGTGGGGCGATCCGGCCTTCGATGTCGCGTTCTGCGCAAACCACCTGCTCCTGAAGACGCTCTGGGTTCCCGATGCCGCACGCGACCTCCTCGCCTGCTTCGACGCACTCTGGGAGGGCTATCGCGCGCATGTGGACTGGGAGCCGCGCGAGGATCTCGAGGCACGCGTGGCGACATTGCTGCCGGGGCTGTTTCTGGCGCGCGTCGATGGCAAGTCGCCTGTGGAATATCTCACGAAGGACGACGATCGCGAGCGGGTGCGCGGTGCCGCGCGGGCCTGGCTCGCCGCACCGCGCGCGCGACTCGGGGAGTTGCGAGACGACTGGATGAAGAGGATCGGCCTATGAACGAGAACATCGCGCAGATCATCGGGCGGCGCGTCTGGGACAGCCGCGGGCGACCGACCGTCGAGGTGGAGATCGTCTGCGAGGGTGGCGCGCGGGGCCGCGCCATCGCCCCGGCGGGAGCCTCGACCGGATCGCACGAGGCGCTCGACAGGCGTGACGGCGGCGCGGCCTTCGGCGGGCGCGACGTTAATGGCGCGGTCGCGGCGGTGTGCGGCGAGATTGCGCAGGCGCTCAAGGGACGCTCCGTGCTCGACCAGGCGGCGCTCGACGAGGCGCTGATCGCGCTCGACGGCACGCCCGACAAGTCGCGGCTGGGGGCGAACGCCGTTGTTGCGACCTCCATGGCGATCGCCCATGCGGCGGCGGCGGTCGAGGGCGTGCCGCTGTGGCGGCGGCTGGCTGGCGGGCGCGATGTCGTGCTGCCGCTCCCCGAGATCCAGATCCTCGGCGGGGGAGCGCATGCGGCGCGGCGGGTGGACGTGCAGGATTTCATGGTGATCGCAGTCGGCGCGCCGGATTATCCGACGGCGCTGGACTGGACGGCGGAGGTCTACCGGGCAGCGGGTGAATTGCTGGCGCAGGCCGGGCGGCTGCAGGGCGTCGCCGACGAGGGCGGCTGGTGGCCCGCTTTCGACAGCAACGAGGAGGCGCTTGATCTTCTCCTGCGGGCGATCGAGCGGGCAGGGCGCATTCCCGGCGAAGAGGTCGCAATCGCGCTCGACATCGCTGCCAACGATTTCGGTGCGGATGGCCGCTACCGCCTCGCGCGGGACGGTCGGGAGATCGATGCCGATGGGTTGTCCGAAATGCTGCTCGGATGGCTGCAGCGCTACCCCATCGTCTCCATCGAGGATCCGTTGGCG
>Ga0208490_100413_pt1 | contig 27627 bp, 30 predicted proteins | sample SubbioAug_CSWold_FD_184818 | JGI IMG/M metagenome (GOLD analysis project Ga0208490, IMG submission 184818) | Serpentinite rock and fluid subsurface biosphere microbial communities from McLaughlin Reserve, California, USA - CR11Aug_CSWold (SPAdes) | ecosystem: Environmental > Terrestrial > Deep...
TGCAGCTGGTCGCCTTGCATCAAGCTCACAGCTGGATCCCCTTCCCGGCGCTGCGCGCCGCCGGGGATGACACTGACGGGGGTGGAATTTGCAGAAATGGCGCCATGCAGTTCACACCCGACCGTGTCATCCCCGGCTGGAGCCGCGCAGCGGCGGAAGGGAAGGGGATCCTGCCGTGAGGGTTGTGCAGCGCTCTCTCGCGAACGAGCACGCGCTGCAGCTGGTCGCCTTGCATCAAGCTCACAGCTGGATCCCCTTCCCGGCGCTGCGCGCCGCCGGGGATGACACTGACCGGTGTGCTGGTCGGGCCCTCAGAAAACACCCGCCAGCCGGATGATCTCCACACGCTCCCCCGCGCTTGACGCAGATGCATGAGCGGCGCGGATGACCAAGGCGTCGGCGCGGGCGAGGAGGCCGAGCATGGAGCTGTCCTGCTTGGCGAAGGCCGTGACGAGAGGGAGTTCGCCCGGGCGGTGTTCCAGCGTGGCGCGCAGGTAATCCTGGCGCAGGTCGTTGGCAGCAAGATCGCTTGCGAGTACCGCCGTCTCCGTCGGCGGCCATGACGTGGCGTCCCCCAGCAGCGCGCGGATGGCGGGGACCACGAAGAGGACCGTGCAGACCATCGAGGCGACTGGGTTGCCCGGCAATCCGAGGTACAGCATCTCGCCAAGCCGCCCGTGGATCAGCGGCTTGCCCGGTCGCATGGCGATGCGCCAGAAGCCGAGTTCGAGCCCGAGTCCGGTCAGCACCTCCTGCACGAGATCATGCTCGCCGACGGACGCGCCCCCCAGTGTCAGCAGAATATCGGGCGACGCCTCGCGCGCGTTCGCCACCACCCGCGCCACATCCTCCCGCGTATCCCGCGCGATCCCGCAATCGATCGCCTCGCCGCCGGCCTTTTCGACGATGGCGGCGACGGCGAAGATGTTGGAGGCGACGATCTGCTCGGGGCCAGGGTCTTCGCCCGGAAGCACCAGCTCGTCGCCGGTGGCGATGATCGCGACGCGGGGCTTGCGGCGGACGCTGAGCGTCGCGTGGTTCATGGCGGCGGCAAGCGCGATGTCGCGGGCGTCGAGCGTTTGGCCTGCGCGCAGGAGAACCTCCCCCTCGCGGAAATCGAGCCCGGCGGGGCGCAGGAAGCGGCCTGCCGCCGCGGGCTCGCGGATGCGCACGCGGCTTTCGTCCAGCGCCTCGGCGTTCTCCTGGATCGCGATCGCGTCAGCGCCATCGGGCACCGGCGCGCCGGTGAAGATGCGCACCGCCTGTCCCGGGCCGAGCGTTCCGGCAAAGCGCCGCCCGGCCGCGCTCTCGCCGATCACATGGAGCACCACCGGCGCGCCGGCCACATCAGCCGCGCGCACGGCGTAGCCATCCATGGCGGAAGCGGGGAAGGGTGGCTGCGTTCGCCTGGCGGCAACGTCCTGCGCCAGCGTGCGGCCATGGCACTCGCTGAGCGCGACGTTCTCCGCATCGACCGGCCCCGCGACGCCCGCGAGAACCCGTCTCAGCGCTTCGTCGACGGGGAGGAGCGCCATGTCACGCCCCCGCCCGGTAATGCCCCGAGCGCCCGCCGCTCTTCTCGAGCAGGCGCACGCCTTCGATCCGCATGTCCTTGTCGACGGCCTTGACCATGTCGTAGATCGTGAGACACGCGACCGACACGGCGGTCAGCGCCTCCATCTCGACGCCAGTCTGCCCGGCGACCCGGACTTCCGCGGTGACGCGCACGCCCGGCAGCGCCTCGTCGATAATGCATTCGACGCGGGCCTTGGTGATCATCAGCGGGTGGCAGAGCGGGATGAGTTCGTGGGTGCGCTTGGCCGCCATGATGCCCGCGAGCCGCGCTGCGCCCAGCACATCGCCCTTCTTGGCGTCGCCGCTCTTGATGATGGCGATCGTCTCCGGCTTCGTGACGACGTAGCCCTCGGCGATGGCCGTGCGCGAGGTGACCTCCTTGTCCGACACGTCCACCATGTTGGCCTGGCCGGACGCGTCGAGATGGGTGAGGTCCGGCCCCGCCATCACGCGGCCTCGTCGAGAAGCGCGCGCGTCGCCTGCGCCACATCGACCTGCCGCATCAGGCTCTCGCCGACGAGGTAGGTCTCAATGCCGACGGCCCTGAGGCGGGCGATGTCGGCGGGCGTGAAAATCCCGCTTTCGCCGACGATGATGCGATCAGAGGGGATCAGCGGGGCCAGCTCGTCGCTCGTGGCGAGCGAGACGTCGAATGTGCGCAGGTTGCGGTTGTTGATGCCGATGAGCTTGGCGGGCAGCTGGAGCGCGCGGTCGAGTTCGGGGCGATCATGCACCTCGACGAGCGTATCCATGCCGAGGGCGTTCGCCGTCTCGATCAGCGCGAGCGCCGTCGCGTCATCCACGCTCGCCATGATGACGAGGATGCAGTCCGCCCCCCAGGCCCGCGCCTCGTAGACCTGATAGGGCTCGAACAGGAAATCCTTGCGCAGCGCCGGCAAGCCGGATGCCTCGCGGGCCTGGCCGAGATAATCGGGCTTGCCCTGGAACGAGGGTTCGTCGGTGAGCACGGAGAGGCAGCACGCCCCGCCCTCCGCATAGGCGCGCGCCAGGGCGGGCGGGTCGAAATCGGGGCGGATGAGGCCTTTCGAGGGGCTCGCCTTCTTGATCTCGGCGATCAGCGCCGGACGCCCCTGCGCAATCCGCGCCTCGATCGCCCGGGCGAAGCCGCGGGTGGGGGAAGCGCTTGCGGCGCGCTTCTCGATCTCGGCCTGCGGCACGTTCAGTTTGGCCTGCGCAATCTCGATGCGCTTGTAGGCTTCGATCTTCGCCAGAACGTCGCTCATCACATCACGCCTTCGAGACTGCGACAAGCTTGTCGAGCGCGCCCCTGGCCGCCCCCGAATCAAGCGCCTGCGCGGCCATGTCCACGCCCTCGCGCAGATCCTTCGCCTTCTCCGCCACGACGAGGGAGGCGGCCGCATTCAGCACCGCGATGTCGCGATAGGCGTTCTTTGCCCCCTCCAGCACCGCGCGCAAGGCTGCCGCGTTGTGCTCGGGATCGGAGCCCTTCAGATCCTGCGGGCGCGCAAGCGCGATGCCGAAATCCTGCGGATCGATGGTGAAGCGCGAGAACTCGCCGTTCTCCATCGCCGCCACGTAGGTCGGGCCGGTGGTGGTCACTTCGTCGAGCCCATCGGCTCCGTGCACGACCCAGACCTTGCGCGAACCGAGCTCGCCCAGCACGCGGGCGAGCGGCTCGATCCAGACCTCCGAGAACACGCCGACGAGCTGGCGATCGGCTCCCGCCGGGTTCGTCAGAGGGCCGAGCAGGTTGAAGATCGTGCGGGTGCCGAGTTCGACGCGGAACGGCGCGACATGGCGCATCGATGCGTGATGCGTCTGCGCGAACATGAAGCAGAGCCCGGCTTCCGCGATGCATCGCTCCAGCGTCTCGGGCTCGCGCCCGATGGTGACGCCGAGCGCGCTCAGCACATCCGCCGCGCCCGATTTCGACGAGGCAGCACGGTTGCCGTGCTTGGCGACGCTGACGCCGCAACCCGCGACGATGAAGGCCGCGATGGTCGAGATGTTGTAGGTGCCGGAATGGTCCCCGCCCGTACCCACGATGTCGATCGAGTCCTTCGGCGCCTTCACCGGGAGCATGCGGGCGCGCATGGCGCTGGCCGCACCCACGATCTCGTCGAGCACCTCGCCCCGCACGCGCAGCGCCATCAGGAACGCGCCCGCCTGCGATGGCGTGACCTCGCCCGACAGGAGCGCGTCGAAGGCGGAGCGCGCTTCTTCACTGGAGAGGGTCGCGCCGGTGGCGACCTTGGCGAGGTAGGGTTTGAAGCTGTCCATGGGATCTTTATCGCAAGTTGGGGTTCCGGGCGCAATCGGGGCAGCAGCGCTAAACGGCCTGAGCGTTTTCGGCCCGCGCATTGCGCCAGCGCGCAGTGATGGCGAAGAAATTCCCGAGAATCGTGTCGCCGTGCTCCGAGAGGATGCTCTCGGGGTGGAACTGGACGCCGTAGACGGGGAGCGTGCGGTGCGACAGCGCCATGATCTGCCCGTCATCGCTCGTTGCCGTGACGACGAGATCATCCGGGCAGGTCTCGGGCCTGACCACGAGCGAGTGATAGCGCGTTGCGGTGAACGGCCCGTCGCAGCCCGCAAAGAGCCCTTCGCCGGAATGCGATATGGCGCTCGTCTTGCCGTGCAGCGGCAGCGGCGCACGCACCACCTCGCCCCCGAACGCCTGCCCCATGCTCTGCATGCCGAGACAGACGCCGAAGATCGGCGTGCGGCCCGCGCCCTCGCGGATGATGTCGAGGCAGACGCCCGCCTCGTTGGGGGTGCATGGGCCCGGCGAGAGCACGATGGCGTCGTATCCGCGATCGAGCAGTTCCGTGGCGCTCGCCTCGTCGTTGCGCACGACGTCGATGTCATGCGTGAAACGGCTGATCAAATGGACCAGGTTCCAGGTGAACGAGTCGTAGTTGTCGATGACGAGAACGCGGGTCACCACGGCTCCTGCGGGCTGGTTGGCTCACAGGTTCAATAGCAAGACGGGGGCGCGGGGGGAAGCGGGGAATGCTTCGTGGGTGGCTTTACTCGAAGGCGTTCGGCCAGCGCCGCGCACCGTGCAAGACGGCGAGGATCGAGACGATCTCGTCGTGGATCTCGTAGGCGACCACATAGGATGTGCCGCTGATGACCAGCTCGCGCGTATTCGTGACGCGACCCACACGCCCCATGAAGGGCTGCTCCGCCAGGGCCTCGATGTTGCCGACGATCAATGCGTAGGTCGCCGAAGCGGCCTTTACATTGTGAGAGCCGAGATAATCCAGAACGTCCTCGAAATCGGTGATGGCGCTCGGATGCCAGAGGATTTTCATCCGCTGCGGTTGCCGTAGCGTTCCGCGAGACGCGCCGTCGCCTGATCATGTGGAACACCGGCGACCGATCCCGAGGCAAGCGCGCGGCTGCGGCTGCGGATGATCTCGACCTGCCATTCCTGATGATCGACATACTGGCGCAGCGCCTCGTTGATCAAAGTCGAACGTGATTGGCCGAGTCCCTCCGCCAACGTGTCGATGCGGTTGCGCATCTCGTCGTCGATCCGCACTGCGAGGGTTTCCTTAGGCATCGGGCTGATCCGTCAGGCTTGAGGTTTGCGATGTATTGCATCGTAAACTAATCCGCCTGCTTGGGAGTCGCAAGTCACCCGGCGTCATTCCTGTCCGCCGAGAAGCGGCGCGGGGGGAAGGGAACGCTTCACCGCTGGTGGATCAGCGCGCTCTGCGTCAGCTGCTGACGAACGTCGTTCTTCTGCTGCTGAACCATTCCGGGAATGAGGAATGCGTCTACCAGAATCCAGATGCCGGTGCCGAGCAATATGACGATGCCGACGCCGATGACGGCGGTAACGATGCCGACGATCGTGAGAAGCAGGATCGCGACGGCGCTCCCCGTGCGGCCGAGATAGAAGCGATGTCCGCCGAAGCCTCCGAGGAAGAGCCAGAGAAGATAGGCGACGCCCGTCGATTTCGCCTCGTTGGCGACGCGCTGCTCGATGAGGATCTGTTCTTGCGTGTTCAGGGCCATGAATGCTCTCGAAGGTAATGCGATCTGCGATTACACTACCTCTGAGGAGTTAATATTCTTGCGCCCTCACTGCCCCCGCCGTGCGCGGCTGGCGAACCGCACCGCATCCTCGGCGGCCTTGAACAGCGCCTTCGCCTTGTTGACGCATTCCACCCGCTCGGAGACCGGGTCGCTGTCGTAGACGATGCCCGCGCCCGCCTGGACATACATGCGGCCGTCCTTGACGACGGCGGTGCGGAGCACGATGCAGGTGTCCATCTGGCCGTCGGCACCGAAATAGCCGATGCAGCCGGCATAGGGGCCGCGCTTGTCCTTCTCGAGTTCGTCGATGATCTCCATGGCACGCACCTTGGGCGCACCGGAGACCGTGCCGGCGGGGAAGCCCGCGACGAGGGCGGCCAGCGCGTCGTGTCGCGGATCGAGCCGGCCCACGACGTTCGAGACGATGTGCATGACCTGGCTGTAATATTCCAGGAAGAAGCTGTCGGTGACGCGCACCGAGCCGTATTCCGAAACGCGACCGACATCGTTGCGACCGAGATCGAGCAGCATCAGATGCTCCGCACGCTCCTTGGGGTCGGCGAGAAGCTCTTCGGCTAGCTTGCGATCGGCCTCCGGCGTCTCGCCGCGCGGGCGGGTGCCGGCAAGCGGGCGCACCGCGACCTCGCCGTCGCGCACGCGCACGAGGATCTCGGGGGAGGAGCAGACGATCTGGAATTCCTCGAAATCGAGGTAGCAGAGAAATGGTGCGGGGTTGACCCGGCGCAGCGAGCGATAGAGCGCGAAGGCGGGGAGGGGGAATTCGGCTTCGAAGCGCTGCGAAAGCACCACCTGGAAGACGTCGCCGGCGCGGACATACTCCTTGGCACGCGCCACCATCGCCTCGTACTCGGCCTCGCTCGTATTGGAGCGCGCCTCGATCGCGGGCAGCGTCTGCGCGTCGTGGCGGATTTCGGCGGCGATGGGTTGCTCCAGCGCATCGACGACGCTGTCGATCCGCGCCATCGCGGTCTCATATGCCGCGCGCGCGCTGATGCCCGCTTGCGGACGCACGGGGGCGACGAGCGAGATTTCGTCACGCACGGCGTCGAACACGACCATTACCGTCGGGCGCACCATGATCGCATCGGGCACGCCGAGCACATCCGGGTTCGGCGCCGGCAGGCGCTCCATGGCGCGCACCATGTCATAGCCGAGATAGCCGAAGAGCCCGGCTGCCATCGGCGGCAGACCTTCCTCGCTGGGGATCGCGCTCTCGGCGATGAGAGCGCGCAGGCTCTCGAGCGGCGGGCGGTCGTCGGGCTCGAAGCGGTTCTCGCGCGCGCGCGCATGGCGGTCGATATCGCATTTGTTGTCGCGGCAGCGCCAGATCAGATCGGGTTCGAGACCGATCATGGAATAGCGCCCCCGCACCGCCCCGCCCTCGACTGATTCGAGCAGGAAGGCCGGCCCCGCGCGGTTCGCCCGGAGCTTGAGGAAGGCGGCGACGGGCGTTTCGAGATCCGCGACGAGCGTCGTGCGGATCAGCGCCGCCTCTCCCGCCTCGTAAGGTCTTGCGAAATCGTCGAAGGAAGGAGAGGCGTCCATGAGATCAGAAAGCTCCACCGACGGCTTCGCGGAAGGCCGTCTCGTTGATCGACACGCCGACCTCCTGCTGCATCTGCGCGATGAGCTGCGTCAGCATGTCCTCGGCGAGATCGTTGCGCAGCCGCGTCTCGATCGCCTCCGCCTGCGGGGTGGTGGTCATGTATTGCGGGGCGGTGGCGTTGGTGACGCGAAACACCACGCGCTGCGTGTCACTGAGCGCCGCCGACCCGGCTTCGCCCACGCGCGTGGCGAAGATCTGCTGCACGGCGTTCTCCGTGAGTTCGCCCTGCGCCTGCCCGCGCGCGAGGTTCTGCGCCGCGTTTGCCTGCACACCGGCCTGCTCGGCGAGCGCGGGGAGAGGCTCGCCCTGGCCGAGGCGCTGGGCGTAGTCGCGCCCGAGCGCTGCAAGGCGGTTTGCGACCTGCTCGTTGCGCCAATCGGCGGCGACCTGCTGGCGGACTTCGTCGATTTCGCGGTTGCGCGCCGGCTGGACCTGGGTCACGTCGAACCAGACGTAACCGTCGCCCGGCGTGCGCAGCGCCTGATTATCGACGCCCACATCCGATTCGAAGATTTCCGTGACGAGGCGCTCGCGCATCGGCAGATCCGGGATCGGCTGGCCGTCCGGGCCCAGGCCGCGTGCGTCCACGGCCGGGATCTCGCGAGCGGCGAGGCCACGTTCGGCAGCAATCTCGGCGAGGGGGCGGGCTGCTGCGCGTTGATCCTCGACCTGATCGTAGGTCGTGCGGATGAGCCCGCTCGCGCGTCCCAGCGCGAGTTCGGCGCGGATGGCGTCGGAGACCTCCTCGAATGGCTGCACGCTCGCCTCTTCCACATCGACGACGCGCACCAGCGAGGTTCCGAAACGTCCCGCCACGGGCGCGCTCACCGCGCCCTCGGGAGTCGTGAAGGCGGCCTCGGCGACGGCGCCGTCGACGAAATCGCCGCGCCGGAGCGTGCCGAGGTTGAGGGCGTCCTGCGCAACCCCGCGCTCGGCCGCCAGCCCCTCGAAATCGATCTCGCCGGAAGCGAGCCGGGCCGCAGCGGCGGCTGCCTCCTGCTCGGACGGGAACTGGATCTGCTGGATCGTGCGGCGCTCGGGCGTGCCGAACTGGACCTCGGCGATCTGCTCGTAGCGCGCGCGCGCCTCCTGCTCGCTGATCTGCGCCGGGTCCGCGATGTCCTGCGGCTCGATCTGCAGGACGACGACCGAGCGGTACTCGGGAGCGCGGTAGCGGGTGACGTTCGCCTGGAAGTACTGCGCCAACTCCTCCTCGCCGGGAGCAGGAACGGGTTCGATGGCCGCTTCGTCGAGCACGATGTATTCCGCGGCGCGGCGCTCGGAGCCATAGCGATGCACGGCGACCTGGGCCGCCACCGGGACCACGACGTCGCTGGCCAGCGCCTCGATCAGCTGCTGGCGAGCCAGTGCGTTGCGCTGTTCTGCGACATAGCGCTGTTCGCTCATGTTGAGATTGCGCAGCATGTTGTTGAACAGGTTCCGGTCGAACTGCCCCGCCTGGTTCTGGAATGCCGGGTTCTCGACGACCGCGCGGGCCACCAGCTGGTCGGACACGTCGAGGCCGAGCAGGCGGGCGCGCTCGTCGAGGGTCGCTTCCGTCACGAGGCTCGAGAGGACCTGGTTGTCGAGGCCGAACATCCGCGCCTGCTGCGGCGTGATCTGCGTGCCGGCCCGCATCGTCAGCTGGCGGAGTTGGTTCTGGTAGGTCTGTCGTGCGGTCTCGGCGGTGATTTCGGTCTGGCCGACGCGCGCTACGGTGGTGGATGCGCCGCCCTGGAATATGTCGCCGATGCCCCAGACTGCGAAGCTGAGGATCAGGAGGGTGAACAGCACCCCGGCGAGTGCCTTGCCCACCCAGGTCTTTCCGACGTTGCGCATTCCACGAAGCATGAGCGTTCCAGTTCCCTTTGTCTGTTGCGCACGCGATACCCTATCCGCACGCGCGGGGAAAGTCCCTGCGAGCGGATTGCCGCATCGCGGCGCGTCTGGTAATCCGCTGGCCACCTTCATTCACACGAGGAACCGCCCATGTCGACCGCTCCCCGCCGCAAGCTGATTGCCGGAAACTGGAAGATGAACGGTCTCTCCGGATCCATTTCGCTCGCCAACGAGATCCGCGACGGGGCAGCGGGCCTGCGCGAAGGCGTCGATCTGCTCGTCTGCCCGCCAGCGACGCTGGTCGCGCAGGTTTCGCAGGCGCTGAAGGATTCGCCCGTGGCCGTCGGGGGGCAGGATTGCCATCCAGAGGAATCGGGTGCGCATACTGGCGACATTTCCGCCGAGATGCTGGCGGATGCAGGCGCGCGCCATGTCATCGTCGGGCATTCCGAGCGGCGCGAGCATCACGGCGAGACGGACGCGCTGGTGAAGAAGAAGGTTGCGGCAGCCCATCGCGCCGGCCTCGTCGCAGTGGCCTGCGTCGGGGAGACGCGGGCGCAGCGCGAGGCGGGGGAGGCGCTCGCCGTCGTGCGGTCGCAGGTGCAGGCCCTGCTGGACCAATCGGTGAATTCGCAAAACATGGTTATCGCGTACGAGCCGGTCTGGGCGATCGGAACGGGCCTTACTCCGACGGTCGACGACGTCGCAGAAGTGCACGCCGCCATCCGCGATGTGCTGGTCTCGGTGATCGGCGCAGAGGAGGCTGGGCGGGTCGGAATCCTTTACGGGGGCTCGGTAAAGCCGTCCAACGCGCAGGAGTTGATGGCGGTCGAGAACGTCGACGGAGCGCTGGTCGGCGGGGCGAGCCTCAAGGCCGCCGACTTCCTCGCCATCGCCCGCGCCTGCTGATTACTCAATGGTTAACATATTTCTGTATAATTAATGATTATTTAATAATGATTGAATGCGGTCGGGAATTGATACAACTTCGGGAGGTATTCAGGGTTCTCGGAGTATCTCGATGATCAACATCAGTTTCGCCACTCAGTCGAATTCCGCCGCGCAGCTCGATTCGAGGGGCAATTCAGCGGAAAGGTCGAGCGCCGCCGCCGACAAGGCGAAATTCGACGCGGCAATCGGTGCGGGTGTCGATTCTGGTGCGCAGAAAATCGGGATCATCCTGAAGCCGAATTCCGGTGTGGCTGCCGATCAGGCCCTGACCCAGCCGCATGCGATGCTGCAGCTGCTGCCGCTTGGTCCGCTCGTCGCAGGGCACAAAGTCGGCGACGCCGAAATGGGCGCAACCGCCTCCGGCGCGCCCGGCCTGCTCGTCGCCCAGCAGAAGACGGCGGAGCGCGCCGAGGGCCGTAGCGAGCCCCGCAACGAAAAGGCGCACGCCAATCCCGCCCTGCGCTCGGTGTTCGACGTCGCCGTGGCCAACCGGCGCGCCGATCTCGAAGTCCCATCGACCCTCGCCAGCGGCATGGAAGCGGGCCGCGAGCGTCTCGTCCGCGACATGCAGCACGAATTGGCCGACCCTTCGTTCGGCACGTCTTCGGCTTCCTCCTCGTCGGCCTTCACGGCGTCCCCGTCGGGGGGAGCCTCGGGGGTCAATGCGAACCCGATTACGGCTCCGATGCCCCCGGTCGCGAATGGCTCACCCGTCAACCCTATCGGGCTGGGGCAGTCCGGCTCCTCGAATGCCGCCCCGACCAATGCTCCGATGACGATTTCGCTGGCACCGGCGTCCGGTTCGCCGGCGGGATCGACCGCGCAGGCGTTCTCGGTCGCGGCTCCGCGCATTTCGACGGCGGAAATCGGCCAGGCGATGCACCGCGCCCTCGCCGCTGCGCAGCAGGAACGCCCGATCACGGAAACCCGCGAGAAGGACCTCCTCCGCGCCCAGCAGGAGCGGCCGATCGACATCATCATCAAGGAGGATCTGGAGGCGGCAAAGGCGAAGCTGTCACTTCCGGGGGGAGAGCAGGAACTGCTGATCAGCACGCTGGGCGAGCAGGACGAGGCGGGCGCGATCGATCCCGAGGCGCAGAAGGCCCTTCTCGAGCGCGCCAACACGCTGCTCCAGGAGAAGTACCAGATGATCCTCGACGACTACTCTGCCCGGATCGCAAAGCGAGGCGAGACGGGAGCCGGGGTCGCCTCCGCCTGAGCCGGTCACCCTCCTGCGATACGTCATCCTCCGGCGTATCGCGGGGCCGCAGGGCAATTCCACTTTCCCGCGGCGCCTGATTTGAAGAATCCTCGTCTTTAGCGCTGGACAGATCGCGCTTGCGATTGCATATGAAGGCCAACGCGGAAACGGGTTCGCCGTGGAATTGCCGTCATTTGCGTGTCAAAGCCGGCGCTGGGTCAGACACGGGCGGCCATGCTTCGGCAGGTCGCTCAAGGGTTCGTTTATGCAAACCGTATTCATCATCGTCCATCTCGTCATCGTGCTCTCGCTCGTCGCAGTCGTTCTTCTGCAGCGTTCCGAGGGCGGCATCGGCATGGGGACGGGCGGTGGCGGCGGTGGCGGAGGCGCAGGCCTCGGCGGGTTCATGACGGGTCGCGGCCAAGCCAACGCGCTCACCCGCGCGACGGCGGTGCTTGCCGCCCTGTTCTTCATGACGAGCCTCGGCCTTGCGATCGTCGCCGGCTACGATCGCGCGCCGACTTCGGTCTTCGACAGCGCCGTCCCCCTCAGCTCGCCTCCGACCCAGCCGGGGGCTCAGCCTGCGCCGGGCGGTGCCGGGCCTGGCGTTCTCGAGCAGTTGCAGCAGCTTCAGGGCGATCAGCCCGCCGCGCCGCAGGTTCCGCAGTCTCGCTGAGCGCGGCTTGAACACGAACTGCCTCGTCACCGGGCCGGGCAACCGGCCCCAATCTTTTGTGGATGCAGTCGCCGATATCAATTCGCTGCTTGCGAATCGCCGGCGCTCGATTATGGATCAACTCCCATGACGCGGTACGTTTTCATCACCGGCGGCGTGGTCTCTTCGCTCGGCAAGGGGCTGGCTTCCGCAGCCCTCGGGGCCTTGCTGCAGGCGCGCGGCTACAAGGTTCGCCTGCGCAAGCTCGACCCTTATCTCAACGTCGATCCGGGCACGATGAGCCCGTATCAGCACGGCGAGGTCTTCGTCACCGACGACGGGGCGGAGACGGATCTCGATCTCGGGCACTACGAGCGCTTCACCGGCGTGCCCGCGACGAAGGCCGACAACATCACCACCGGCCGGATCTATCTCGACATCATCACGAAGGAGCGGCGCGGGGACTATCTCGGCGCCACGATCCAGGTGATCCCGCACGTGACGAACGCGATCAAGGAATTCGTGGTCTCGGGGAATGACGAATACGATTTCGTCCTCGTCGAGATCGGCGGCACGGTCGGCGACATCGAGGGCCTGCCCTTCTTCGAGGCGATCCGCCAGCTCGGCAATGATTTGCCCCGCGGCGAGGCGATCTACGTCCATCTCACGCTGCTCCCCTTCATTCCCTCCGCCGGCGAGCTGAAGACGAAGCCGACGCAGCATTCGGTCGCAGAGCTGCGCTCGATCGGCATCCAGCCCGACATCCTGCTCTGCCGCTGCGATCGTCCGATCCCGAAGGAGGAGCGGCGCAAGCTGGCGCTGTTCTGCAACGTGCGCGAGACCGCCGTGATCGAGGCCCGCGACGTGCCATCGATCTACGATGTGCCGTTGTCCTACCACGCCGAGGGGCTGGACAACGAAGTGCTTGCGGCCTTCGGCCTGCAGTCGGAGGGCGAGCCTGATCTCACGCGGTGGCAAACGATCTCCGAGCGCGTGGCCAACCCGGAAGGGGAGGTCACGATCGCCATCGTCGGCAAGTACACCGGCCTCAAGGATGCCTACAAGTCGTTGATCGAATCCCTGATGCACGGCGGCATCGCCAACCGCGTCAAGGTCAACCTCGAATGGATCGAGAGCGAGGTCTTCGACAACGAGGATCCGGCACCCTTCCTCGAGGGCGTCAACGGCATCCTCGTTCCCGGCGGCTTCGGGCATCGTGGTTCGGAAGGCAAGATCAAGGCGGCGAAGTTCGCCCGCGAGCGCCAGATCCCATATTTCGGCATCTGCTTCGGCATGCAGATGGCCGTCATCGAGGCGGTGCGTTCGCTGGCCGGCATCGAGAACGCCGGATCGAGCGAATTCGGCCCGACGGACGAGCCGGTGGTCGGTCTGATGACCGAATGGCTGCGCGGGAACGAGCTGGAGAAGCGCGCGGCTCAGGGCGATCTCGGCGGAACGATGCGGCTGGGGGCCTACGAGGCGGCATTGACACCGGGCTCCAAGGTCGCCGAGATTTATGGAGCGACCCAGATCTCGGAGCGCCATCGCCACCGTTACGAGGTCAACCTGCGCTACCGCGAGGCGCTCGAGGGCAAGGGCATGGTCTTCAGCGGACTTTCCCCCGACGGCCTCTTGCCCGAGATCGTCGAGATCGAGGGGCATCCCTGGTTCATCGGCGTTCAGTTCCATCCTGAGCTGAAGTCGCGTCCCTTCGCGCCGCATCCGCTGTTCGAGAGCTTCATCAAGGCGGCGCTGGTTCAGAGCCGGCTGGTCTGATCTTCGGAGTGCCGGCATCGATCATGTGCGCGTGGGCGCTCGACCATACCTCCGCAGTGGCTCCGGCTCAAGCCGAGGCTTCTCAGCCCTGCGGATTGGCGGTGATGTCGCGTCCGCGGAAGACCAGCGGGCGCGCGCTCGGCTGACCCACCTTGCGGCGCGTCAGGAAGCGCGGGCGGCGATGGCGCAGCAATCCGTGACGGCGGCGGAGATGGATGGTTCCGAGCGCGACCCCGCCCATTTGCGGGTAAGGCTCGAGCAGGCTGCCGTCTGGGTTCTGCAGCATCAGCGCGAGGCCTGACTCCGCGCCGAGCTTGCGCCAGATCGCCACGACCTCGTCCTCGCGGAATTGGCCGAGGCTGATGGCGCAGGAGCCATTCTTGTCGATGGCCGCGATCTCAAAGAATTCCTCGGCGTCTTCAGCCGCTCCGGGCTGATCGCATAGGCGCAAGGCGAGTCCATGAAGCTTTGCGCAGCCGCGCACGCCAATCCCGTTGCGCGAGCCGACGATGGTTCCCGCAAAGCTCTCGACGACCGTGGTCTCTGGGACCCCGTAATCGTCATGCGCGCCAGCGCCCGCTTGGTTGGTGGCTCTTGTCATCGTGTTCGACGCCCTTTGTCGATCATCAGAAGTCCTGCCGGCTTGCGATAGTCTTGCGACGACAGGACGTGTTCGTTGATCGAACTCTGGCGTGGGAACCCCACGATGAACTTAATTCATTGGGTTAAAATTCTCTTGGTTCAGGCCTAAACCAGGTGATGCTGAACGAATGCTTGACGCAATGCTCCAGAATTCCGACGCCGCGTAAACGCCTCGCTCACGCGGTCTCGCCGGCCAGCCGGCGCAGGATCTTGTCGCGCCCGATCAATGGCAGCAGCGGGGCGAGTTCCGGTCCGTGATCCTGCCCGGTGAGCGCGAGCCGCAGCGGCATGAAGAGGGCGCGCCCCTTCACCCCGGTCTCGCCCTTGACCGCGTCGGTCCAGACCTTCCAGGTGCCCTCTGTGACCGCACCCTCCGGCAGGAGCCGTGCTGCGGCGGAGCAGAATGCGGGATCCTCGATCCGCGGGGCGAGCGGCCCCTCGACGATCGGCCACAGCGTACTTGCGTCCTGCAGCTTTCCAAGGTTGCCCCGGATCGCGTTCCAGAACGTCTCGCCGCCGCCGATCCCGAGGGCGGCGAGGCGCGGGGCGGCCTCCGCGTAGGGCATCTCGTGGACGAGTCTGGCGTTGAGCGCCTCGAGTTCGTGCTCGTCGAACCTGGCGGGCGCGCGGGAGATATGGCTGAAATCCACGAGGGCGGCCAACGCGTCGAGATCGGCCACGGCGCGCACGGAATCGGAAGAGCCGACGAGCACCGCGAGCGAAGCGACGGCGGCAGGTTCGAAGCCCTGTTCGCGCAGGGCGGCGAGCGAGAGATGGCCAAGGCGCTTCGACAGGCCCTCGCCGCTGGCGGTGGTCAAGAGGTTGTGATGGCCGAAGACCGCCGGCTCCGCGCCCAGCACCCGGAAGAGCTGGATCTGCACCGCCGTGTTGGTGACGTGATCCTCGCCGCGGATGATGTGCGTGACGCCGAGCGCGATGTCGTCGGCGACGGAGGGCAGGGTGTAGAGGTAGGTCTGGTCCTCGCGGATCAGCACCGGATCCGACAGCGAGGCGCAATCGACGTGGCTCTCGCCGCGCACCAGATCCTTCCAGGCGATCGTCTCGTGGTCGAGCAGGAAGCGCCAGTGCGGCTGCCGCCCCTCCGCTTCCAGGGCGCGCTTGTCGTCGTCGGTGAGCGAGAGCGCTGCGCGGTCGTAGACGGGGGGCAGTCCTCGCGCGAGCTGGCGCTTGCGGCGTCTGTCGAGCTCGTCGGGGGTCTCGTAGCAGGCATAGAGCCGGCCCATGTCGCGCAGCCTCTGCGCCACCTCGTCATACACGGAAAAGCGTTCCGACTGACGCACCACCTCGTCCGGCGGGATGCCGAGCCATTCGAGGTCCTGCGAGATCGCATCCGCATATTCGCGCTTCGAGCGCTCGACGTCGGTGTCGTCGAAGCGCAGCACGAAGCCGCCGCCCTCGCGCCGGGCGAAGAGGGCGTTGAGCAAGGCCGTGCGCGCGTTGCCGATGTGGATGAGCCCCGTGGGGGAGGGGGCGAAGCGAACTTTGGGTGCGGTCATGAGGGATTTCTAGATCAGTTTCCGTCGCAGGGGAACGCGTTTCCTGCAGGATCGGAAAGCCTGCGGAAAAGTGAACGCGAAGGCCGGATTTCCGGTTGTGCTCGATCTGTTATTTTCATCGTTATGCCCTAGATCTGAGGAACGGCGTGCGGCGATGGGCCTGCAGCGCGCCAGACCATCCGCTCATAATCGTGCTGTCCCGCGCGAAGAGCGTCGCGCCAACGGGAGGCAATTCTGCGCAGCGTTCTCACTGTGGGCCTCGTCAGCCTCGTCGGCCTGTCGGCGGCGTTTTCGTATCTTCTCTGGCGCGGCGAGGAGCCCGGCGGGATCGACGACGCCTATGCGCTCGTCTTCGGCCCGGCGGATCAGGGGCCCGTGGATTTCACCTCCCTGAGGCGAACCAGCGCCCCTCACGACGCTCTCGCCTGTCCCGAAGGCGCGTGTGGTGATGCCCGGATCGACATCGTCACGGCAACATATCCGATCGCCGGCTCCGCGTTGCGCGGCATCGTGCGAGAGGTGGCGAGCCTGCAGCCCGGGACGCGGATCGTCTATTCCGCACGCTGGGAGGAAGAAGATCGCTATGTCGTGCGATCCAGACTGTTGCGCTTCCCCGACACCGTGAACGTGCGCATCTTCGGCGCCGGCGACGAGGGATCCATGCTTGCGCTCTATTCGCGCAGCCAGATCGGATACTCCGACATGGGCGTGAACGAGCGTCGCCTGCGAAGCTGGCTCGCCGCGATCGAGGAGCGGGTGCGGGAGGCGGCTCAGCCCGAGGCGGCTCGGCCGCAAGTGGCTCGGCCATAAGTCGCTCAGCCATAAGTCGCTCAGCCGTAGCGAAGCTTCAGCGCAAGGATCGTCGTCACGAGCACCAGCGTCACGGCGTTGGCGAGGATGATCGGGGTCGAGCCGATCGCAAGACCGTAAAGCAGCCAGAGAAAGACCCCGGCTGCGAAGGCGCATTGCGTGATCAGCGAGATGGCGCGGGTGTCGCGAGTCCTGATCGTGCGGATGGCCTGCGGCACCCAGCAGAGTGTCGTCAGCATCGCGGCCGAGAGGCCGAGGATCTCGATGGTGAAGGGTGCGAGCATCAAGGTAGCCGGAATGAGCTGAGCGACGACGAGAGCGTTTGCCGGGTCTTGCGATGGTCGAGCAGATCGGCAGACAGCGGTGTCCTTCATGGCAGGCGACGGCGCAAGTGAATTATTTGCGATGATGCGTCTTGCGAATGCGACTGTGCGGGCGACGGGGTCTCCCGACGCTTCGTCTCTGCTAGTATCTTCCGAATTTCCTTTGCGAATCATTCGACGAAGCAATCAGGAGCGCGTGACGCATGGATGATGCCGGGCGGCAAGGCGGTGATCCCGCCAAGATGCGCGCGCCTGTCCTGCAGCCGATATCGGCGGGGCTGCTTGCGGCGCTGATTGGGTTCGCATCGACATTCGCCCTCGTCCTGCAGGGCTTCGTCGCGGTTGGCGCCACCGCCGCGCAGGCGGCGTCCGGGCTGCTCGCGGTCTGTGTCGTGAAGGGCGTCGTGGCGATCTGGCTCTCGCGCCGCAGCCGGATGCCGATCTCCATCGCCTGGTCGACCCCGGGGGCGGCGCTTCTCGTGGCGACCGGGGCGTTCGCCGGAGGTTTCCCCGTCGCCGCCGGCGCTTTCCTGGCGGCGTCCGGCCTCGTGGTGCTGGCGGGGCTGGTCCGGCCGTTCGGTCGCGCCGTCGAGCGCATCCCCGTTCCGCTGGCGAGCGCGATGCTGGCGGGGATCCTGCTGCCGCTCTGCCTTGCGCCCGCGCGCGCCGTGCTGCTCGACCCCGCCCTCGCGCTGCCGATTGTCGCCACCTGGGCGATCGCGCTGCGCCTTGCGCGGCCCTTCGCGGTTCCCCTCGCCGTCGTCGTGACCATCATCGCGGTGATCGCGACGAGCCCCCTGACCGACATGGATGCGGCCCTTCTTGCGCCGCGCCCTGTCTTCGTCGTTCCGGTGTTCACGCTCGAGGCGATGATCGGGCTCGCGATCCCGTTGTTTCTCGTGACGATGGCCTCGCAGAATGTGCCGGGCCTCGCCGTGCTCGCCGCGAACGGCTATCGCCCCGCCGTCTCGCCGATCTTCGTCGCCACCGGGGTTGCGAGCGCTGTCGCCTCGGTCGCGGGCGGTCATCTCGTCAACCTCGCCGCCATCACCGCCGCGCTCTGCGCCGGGCCGGACGCTCATCCCGATCCTGCGCAAAGGTGGATCGCAGCGGCGGCTGCGGGCGTCGCCTACATCCTGCTCGGCCTCTCGGCGGGTCTGGCCGCAGCCTTCATCGCGGCGACGCCGCCGATTCTGATCGAGGCGGTGGCGGGGCTGGCGCTGCTTGCGAGCTTCGGCGCAGCGATACAGGCGGCCCTGGTTCGCGAGGATGATCGCCTCGCCGCCCTCGTCACCTTCGTCACGACCGCGTCCGGGGCGGCGTTCCTGGGGATCGGCGCTCCCTTCTGGGGGTTGCTCGCCGGTGGTGCGATGATGGCGATCATGCGTGGGGGGCGCCAGCGGGCGGATGCAGGTCGCGGTCGCACTCCGGCCCCGACAAGCGAAAGCCCGGACGAATGAGGCCCGGGCTTTCTGTAAGTCTTTCGAGGGAGATGACGATCCCGTGCTGAGATGCCCTCACACAGTATTCAGATTACGGCGCTCAGGAAAAATGCTGTTGCGTAAAGAAAAGTGATCGATCCAAAAAAGCCGAATGCCGCCTTCTTGAATGAGGGTGTATGAAAATCCTGTTCGCCTGCGGCGTGATCAATATCCGAAATGCTCGCCATGGCGATGGCTTTTGCACCCGAATTGTCACGCGATATATAGCGTTTCACAACCCAACTCCTGTTTCTTCTTGCCTGTTCCGCTTCTGCGGCGGCGCGTTACGATATTGATATCTACAACTTTGGTGCGGCGTTTCGGTTCCGTCGAGCTTCTAACAAGCTTTGAATGTGGCGGGACGGAGGCCTTTATCCCATCCGTAAACGATGGTCGAGAACTGATGCAGGAAGTCCACAGCCCTGCGTCCTTCACGGGCGCGCAAAAAGGCCGCCACGGAAGGTGACGGCCTTTTTCATTTTTTGCGGGCGATCGGCTAATCGATCGTTTCCGGCATTCCAGCCGGGGTAACCGGATGTCAATCAGCCGTTCAGGTAACTTACCTTAAGCGACCTTGCGCGGCTTGCGGGCGCGCGTTGCCGGGGCCGGGGCCTCGGCGGGCTTGCGGCGCTGCGCACCAAGGCCCATCGCCTTGGCGAGTTCGGAGCGGGCCGACGCGTAGTTCGGGGCGACCATCGGATAATCGGAGGGGAGGCCCCACTTCGCGCGATACTGATCCGGCGTCATGTCGTACTTCGTGCGCAGGTGGCGCTTGAGCGACTTGAACTTCTTGCCGTCCTCGAGACAAATGATGAAGTCGGGCGTAATCGACTTCTTGATCGGCACCGCCGGCGTCAGCGTTTCGGCCGGAGCTTCCTGAACGCCGCTGGCGATCTTGTTCAACGAGCCGTGGATCGCCTCGATCAGAGCCGGAAGTTCGGCGGTCGGCAGTGAATTGTTGCTCACATACGCCGATACGATTTCCGTGGTCAGTTCGATGTATGCGTTGTTGGAAGACGTGTCGCTCATTTAGTCGATCCTTTGGAACGGGGGTACACGCACTGCTCCGCGAAAATGCGCTCGACAGCTATATGTTACCTTCTCAGCCGCAGCGAATCTGCCGCTTGGATTTACTGTTCTCTTTCACCTAAGTCAAAAATTCCGCTTCATCAAGATGGAAGGTAATAGAAATCGTCAAAATCGTACGATATGCGCAAAATATCGCAGTCTGTGAACGGTTTTGAAATGTTGGAGCTTCGGGTGGCATAGTCATGTGGCCCATAACCGGAGGAGTATTGGATAGAGCCGGGCACTCAGGAGAAACAATGGATGTCGCTGAACAGAATGTCGCACCAGCTGCATTCCAGGCAATAATGTTTCTTCGCCTGATTAACGAGCGCTAAAGCATTCCGAGCAGGGCGAGATAGCCGAACAGCGATCCGAAACCGTGCCAAACCAATACCTTGAAGGAGTTTCAGCGATCGTGGGAAGTGGTTCTGCGTGACGAGATCACCGCGAATCAAGAAGTCCGAGCTGGTTTGTCGAGGCGGGCGGCCGCCAAACCAGTTCCGGTTGTGCAACCCGGTTCGGCGCGTGCCGAGCGATTTCGCGGGTGATCTCGAATGACGCTCGGGCACGCGAGCAGCGTCACAGGAGGCCGACGCCCCGGCCGCATCTGCGCGCCGGAACGTCGGTCAAGGTTATTCAGCTATTCCTCAAGCCTGGAGAGGCTTCAGGCCGGCCTCTATCGAGGCGCGCCTGCCTTCGAGGAACGGCGGAAGCGCCAGGCTTTCCCCCAGCGTCTCCATCGGCTCGTCCACCGCAAAACCCGGTCCGTCGGTAGCGATTTCGATCAGGATCCCGTTCGGCTCCCGGAAATACAGGCTGCGGAAGTAGTAACGATCCACCGGCCCGCTCGACGGCAGCCGAATGCTGGAGAGGCGCGCGGCCCAGGCCTCGTACTGCGCGGCATCGGGCGTGCGGAACGCGACATGATGCACCCCGCCCGCGCCTTGCTGCGCCTGCGGAAGGTGCGGCTCGACCGCTACGTGAAGCTCTGCGGCGGGACCGCCCGGTCCCATCGCGTAGACATGGACCGGCGCGTTATCCTCCACGTATTCGCGGACCTTGCGCATCTCCAGAACCTGCGTCAGCACGGTATCGGTCGGCTCGAGCTTCGGCACGCTGATGGTGATCGGGCCGAGGCCGCGGATCTGGTGCTGCGCCGGGACGGGGCTCTTCTCCCACAGATGCGCCTCGCCTGCGCCGCCGTCGTCGACGAGCGTCAGGCGCTGGCCTTCCCGATCCTCGAAATCGAGCGACAGCCGTCCGTCCCGCTCGGAGATCGCCCCGCGCGAGACGGCGAGCTCGTCGAAGCGTGCAGCCCACCAGTCCAGCGCCTCGCGCCCGGCGACGCGCAGCGCCGTGCGGGTGATCGCGTTCGTGCCGCGCCGCTCGCGAGGCACGGGCCATTCAAAGAAGGTGAGATCGGTGCCGGGCGACGCCTCGCCATCCGCGTAGAACAGATGATAGGCGGATGTATCGTCCTGGTTCACGGTCTTCTTCACGAGTCGCATCCCGAGCGTCTGCGTGTAGAAGGCGTGGTTCTGCGCGGCGTTTGCCGATATCGCGGTGAGATGATGAATTCCGGTCAGTTGCATCGAAGCTCTCCTCTTTCCTCTTGATGGATAAGATGGGTCCCTGTGGTGTCGATGCCAGCGCTGCAAGGATACGCCCGTGTTATTGCAAGGAGTAATCTTGCAAGGAGTATTCTTGGAGTGTTCTTGGAAGGAGTGTTCTTGCACGCAAGTCAGCCGGATGAAGCTGCCTGCGCTTCGGCTGCTGTCGGGAATTCGGCCGTGAAGACAGCGCCCTTTCCGATTTCGCTCTCGATCGACAGCTTGCCGCGATGGCGCACCACGATGTGCTTGACGATGGCGAGCCCGAGCCCGGTCCCGCCCTTCTGCCGGCTCTGCGTCGCGTCGCCCCGGTAGAAGCGCTCCGTCAGGCGCGGCAGATGTTCGGGAGCGACGCCCGGGCCGAAATCGCGGACGCCGAGGCGCACGCCCGCATCGGCGTCCTCGATGCGTTCGAGAACGATCTCGACGCGCTTGCCCGAGCCGCCGTACTTGATTGCGTTTTCAAGGAGGTTTTCGACCACCCGCAGCAATTCGTCCCGGTCGCCCCGGATCATGATCGGCGCATCGGGGAGCGCTGTCTCTATGACGACGCCGCTGTCGCGCGCGAGCGGCGTCAGCGTATCGACGATCTGCCGGGTGACTGCGACCAGATCGACGAGCGCCCGCGGCGTCATGTGCGCGCGCAGTTCGATGCGCGAGAGCGAGAGAAGATCGTCGATCAGCCGCGTCATCCGCTGCGCCTGCTCCCGGATGATCTCGAGAAAACGCTCGCGTGCTTTCGCATCATCCCGGGCCGGACCCTGCAAGGTCTCGATGAAGCCGAGGACGGAGGCGAGCGGGGTGCGCAATTCGTGACTGACATTGGCGATGAAATCGACGCGCATGTTCTCCAGCCGGCGCGCATCCGTCAGGTCCCGGAAGAACAGCATGACGTCGCGCGCGCCGGTGCTTCCGTTGCCCGGGCTCTCGAGCGGGCCGATCAGCACCTCGAAGCTGCGCTCGGTGGGGACGCGCTCGGAATACTCGACCTTCATCGCGGTTCCGCTGCGGAGTACCTCCTCTATGCCGTCGAGCACCTCGGGCGCGCGAAGGGCGAAGGAGAGCGGATGATTCTTGCGCAGGGCCGGGAGCAGCGCCACCGCGGCGGCGTTCGTCTCGCGCACGAGCGAGCGCCGGTCCACGAGGATGACGGGATCGGGAATGTTGGCGAGCAGTGCTTCGGCGACGGCGACGCGCCTGTCGGCTGCGACGAGGACCTGCCGGCGCGTGGCGCGGGCGCGGCTGGCGGCGATGGCGACGCTTCCCGCGATGATCAGAGGAGCAAGCGCGAGGAGCCACGGGTTCAGCGCGTCCAGGACAAACGCTGCGCCGATGAACGCCAGGCAAGCGACGAACGATCCGAGAAAAGCACCCCGCCGCGCGGAACGATCGAGCATCTGCACGTCGATCACGGCCGGATCGGGGCGTAGGCTTGGTCCGTGGGGCGGCTTGAACTCGTTCATTCTTCCGGTCTGCATCGTTTCGCCGGTCCGGCGCAAGCCTTGGGCTGCAAAAGGCATCGCGAATGGCGCCGGATTGTCAAGGGTGTCGGTGGTTCGGCGGAGCAACTCCGCCCCGTCCGTGTCATCCCCGGCCGGAGCCGCGCAGCGGCGGAAGCGAAGGGGATCGAGGCGTGAGCTTCATGCAGGCGTCACGGCTTTGTGCATGCGACGACCCGCACGGCTGGATACCCTTCCCGGCTCTGCGCGCCGTCGGGGAGGACACGGGAGGGTGAGCGTTGCCGGCCCCCCAAACCAAAAAAGCCACCGGCGATCCCCCGCCGGTGGTTAAATCATCCCCATCCCCATCTTACGCCCCCTAAGCGACCTTCATGCTCGGCACGGGGGGCAACTCGATGTCCACTTCGAGGGTCGAGACCGAATCCTCGCGGTTCATCTTGACCTGGACCTTGTCGCGCTCGACGGGGACGTGCTTGGCGATGACGGCGAGGATCTCCTCGCGCAGGATCGCGACGAGATCGGACTGGCCGACCACTGCTCGCTCGTGGGCGAGCAGCATTTGCAGGCGCTCTCGGGCGACTGGCGCGGTGGTGCGCTTGCTGAAGAGGTTGAACAGATTCATGCGGCTCTCCTTCCGAACAGCTTGCCAAACAGGCTCCGGCGGCCGTCGGGAATGACCATCGGGATCTTTTCGCCGTTGAGGCGGCGGGCGGCGTCCATATAGGCTTGCGCCGGCGCGCTGGTGGCGTCGCTGAGCGTCACCGGGGTGCCGAGGTTCGAGGCGCGCAGTACGTCGGCGCTCTCGGGAATGATGCCCAGCAGCGGGATTGCGAGAATTTCGAGGACATCCTCGACCTTCAGCATGTCGCCGCGCTCGGCCCGGACGGGATCGTAGCGGGTGAGCAGCAGGTGCTTCTGGATTTCCTCGCCGCGTTCGGCGCGCTCGGTCTTGGAATCGAGGAGGCCGATGATGCGATCAGAGTCGCGCACCGAGGAGACCTCCGGGTTGGTCACGACGACCGCCACATCCGCATGCCGCATGGCGAGCGTCGCGCCGCGCTCGATGCCGGCGGGGCTGTCGCAGATGATCCAGTCGAATTTTTCGCGCAGCTCGCCCATGACCCGCTCGACGCCCTCGGCGGTGAGGTTGTCCTTGTCGCGGGTCTGCGAGGCGGGCAGCAGCGAGAGGGTCTCGCAGCGCTTGTCCTTGATCAGCGCCTGGGCGAGCTTGGCGTCGCCCTGCACCACGTTGATGAGGTCGTAGACGACCCGGCGCTCGGCCCCCATGACGAGATCGAGATTGCGCAGGCCGACGTCGAAATCGACGACGCACACGTTCTGCCCGCCCTTCGCCAACGCGGCGCCGAGAGCGGCTGTGGAGGTGGTCTTGCCGACTCCTCCCTTGCCTGACGTAACGACAAGTACCTTGGCCATATTAGTCCTCCACCGCGTGAGAATGCTGCTGTTCAGAGTGCCGCTGTCTTGAGCGCGTCGCCTTCCAGCCAGAACTGGACGGGGCGACCGCGCGTTTGCGATTCCATGTCTTCGGCCGTCTTGTAGAGGCCGTCGATCGCCACAAGCTCGGCTTCGAGCTTCTGGCAGAAGATGCGGGCGTTGGCGTTGCCGATCGAACCGGCGATGGCCCGTCCGCGCAAGGTCCCGTAGATGTGGATCGAGCCGCCCGCCACGATCTCCGCCCCCGATGCGACGGAGCCGAGAACCGTGACGTCGCCCTCCGGGAAGACCACCGATTGGCCTGAGCGAATCGGCGTCTCGATGATCAGCGAGGGCGTCGGCTGGGATTGCGCGGCGGTCATCTGAACCGCCTGCGGCTGGTCGTGCGCATCGCTTGCGACGTCGGTCGCCGGCTTTGTCTCGACGGGCGCGGGCGTCTCCGGCGCTTCGATATCGCCCGCAGGCCGCCCGCCGCGCATCTCCGGCGGCAGGCCGAGGCCCAGCAGCGAGGGCTTTGCCCCCTCGATCCCCATGATGCGCACGTTGCGCTTGTGGAGCTCGGCGATCAGCTCGGCGAGATCCGCCTTGGTCATCGCCACGCCGGCGACATCGAGCACGATGGGCCGCCCGAGGAAGAAGCCGGCGGAGCGCTCGGCGAGCGTGTCCAGGCGCTCGAGCCAATCGCCGAAAGGCAATTCAGGCGCGAGGACGAGGGCCACGAATGAGCGTCCGCGAAAGCGGATGGGGTTGCTTGTGGGGTTTGCGCTTGTCATCTTTTTTTACGATTCTGTTGCACGTCGATTTGGCCGCACCATAGTTAACCGATGGTTAATTTGCGCAAATCAGCCGTGCAGAATTTGCCTAGCGGCGATTTTTCGACGGTGGGATCGTTTATGATCACAGGAGCACCGGCAGGAGCACCGGCAGGCGTACGGGCAGGAGTACAGGCATGAGCGAAGAACTCGTTTTCTACACCAATCCCATGTCGCGCGGGCGAATCGTCCGCTGGATGCTGGAGGAGGTCGGGCTTCCCTACCGCACGCAGATCGTCCATTACGGCCCGGAAATGAAGGCTGCGGAGTATCGTGCGATCAATCCGATGGGGAAGGTCCCCGCGCTCGTTCACAACGGAGCCGTGGTCACGGAAGTCGCCGCGATCTGCGCCTATCTCGCCGACGTCTTCCCCGATGTCGGCCTCGCGCCCGCACTCGATGATCCGGCGCGCGCCCCCTATCTGCGCTGGCTCTTCTTCGCTGCGGGTCCGCTGGAGGCCGCCGTCACCAACAAGACGCTCGGCGTCGTCGTGCCGGAGGAGCGCCGGGGAATGATCGGCTACGGCTCGTTCGAGGACGTGATGGACACGCTCGAACATGCGGTTTCGCAGGGGGAGTATGTGGCCGGAGACGCTTTCTCGGCGGCGGATCTGTATCTGGGGGCGCAGCTGCAGTGGGGCTTGATGTTCGGGACGATCGACAAGCGCCCTGCATTCGAGGGCTACGCACAACGCCTCGCGACCCGCCCCGCCGCCATCCGCGCGAAGGAGCTCGACGACGCCGCGATGCCGCCTCAGGCGTAAGCGCTTGGCTGCGAGGGGAGGCGAACGATCCTCCGGCCTTCGTGGTTGTCTGGAATATGCAGGGAACCTGAAAGGATCGCCCCATGGCCGCACATCCCGAAAACCTCCCCGCCGGCGCAGGCGAGATCGCCAAAGCCTATCCCGAGGTGTGGCAGGCCTACGCCGCCCTCGGCAAGGCCTGCTCCGAGGCGGGGCCGATCGACGGGCGCACGGCCCGGCTCGTGAAGCTCGCGCTCGCCATCGGCGCATTGTCCGAGGGCGCGGTGCATTCGCATACGCGCCGCGCGCTGGAAGAGGGGATCGCCAAGGAAGAGCTCAAGCAGGTCGCGCTGATGGCGATCCCGACGCTCGGCTTCCCGCAGGGCGTCAGGGTGCTGACCTGGATCGAGGACGTGACCGATCAGGACTGACGCTTCGACTGCGCTGCCGTCAGTCGCGCTTCCCGTTCTCGCGCTGCCCCCCATCCTCGCGCTGACAATTCTCCCGCTGTTCGCCGGGCGGCGCTTCCGGCACCCCGCTGGGAAGCCCCGGATCCGGCTCGACATGCGGCGGCGCGACCCGCTCGGGGCCCTCGCCGGCTGGCGTACGGGCCGGTTCGCCGGGTCTGGGAGCAGGTTCCAGGGGCCGTGGCGGCTTGGTCGGGTCGGACTTGTGCTCATCGGTCATGTTCTGATCGGACATGGCAACCTCCTGAGCGAAATCGTAAAGTCGCTTCGCCCGCCCCGCCTCGGGGTTTCTACGGACGTCGCGCAGCCTTGGGACTTGCGCAATCCCCACGCCGCATTACGTCTCTCGAACGGACAGTCCACCCCCGAGGAGGACAGAAATGATGGAACGCTCGACGCGCGCACCCACCGCCACTCCGCGCCCCGATGGTCGCCGCACCCAGGCGACGAAGCGCAGCCTCCATGTGCGCAGCGCGCTCTGGGGCGGCCTCACTCTTGCTCTCATCGCATTCCTGGCCTGGTTCATCGTCTGGGCGAACGAGGCGGGCGGGATGCTGCCCTGATCCTGCGAATATGCCCGGTTGGTGTCGCGGCAAAAATCAGTTGCGTTGCGCGAGGTTCGGCGTGAGCATCGCAGCGAGCGGGATCAAGCGTCGGGCAAGGCGTCGTCCCGAACCGGACAACGGGGGCATTGCAGGGGAGGAACCCTCATGTCGGACAATGTCGCCAAGCCGGGGACCGGCAACGCCGGCCCCGCACGCTGCATCGCGATCACCGGGCCGTTCCAGAGCGGCAAGACGACCCTCCTGGAGGCGATCCTCGCCCGCACCGGCGCCATCGACCGGGCGGGGAGCGTGGATGCCGGAAACAGCGTCGGCGATGCGAACCCGGAAGCCAGGTCGCACGCCATGAGCGTCGAGCCGAATGTCGCGAGGGCGGAATTCCTCGGCGAAAGCGTGCACTTCATCGATTGCCCCGGCTCCATCGAATTCGCCCACGACATGCGCATGGTGCTCCCCGTATGCGACGCCGCGATCGTGGTCTGCGAGGCGGACGAGCGCAAGGTGCCGGCGCTCGAGCTCATCCTGCGCGAACTGGAAGAGGCCGGGATTCCGCGCTTTCTCTTCATCAACAAGGTCGATGCCGCCAGCCAGCTGATCGGCGAGATCCTGCCCATCCTCCAGCGCGCCTCGCGCACGCCGCTTCTGCTGCGCCAGATCCCGATCTGGAAGAACGGCATCGCCGTGGGCTTCGTCGATCTCGCCCTCGAGCGCGCCTTCATCTACCGCGAGCATGCGCCCAGCGAAATCGTCGCGGTGGACGAGGGCGAGATGCCCGACAAGCGCGATGCGCGCTTTCGCATGCTGGAGCGCCTCGCCGATTACGACGACACGCTGATGGAGGAACTCGTCTCCGATATCGAGCCCCCGCGCGACCGGGTCTTCGACGATCTCGCCCGCGAGCTGCGGGAGCGCCACGTCGTGCCTGTCCTGTTCGGCTCGGCGGCGCGGGGCAACGGCGTGACGCGGCTCTTGAAGGCGCTGCGCCACGAAGCGCCCCGGCTTCATGAGACTCGCGATCGGCTC
>Ga0208490_100414_pt1 | contig 27569 bp, 27 predicted proteins | sample SubbioAug_CSWold_FD_184818 | JGI IMG/M metagenome (GOLD analysis project Ga0208490, IMG submission 184818) | Serpentinite rock and fluid subsurface biosphere microbial communities from McLaughlin Reserve, California, USA - CR11Aug_CSWold (SPAdes) | ecosystem: Environmental > Terrestrial > Deep...
GAGGTAGATGTTGTCGCCCATCCCGATCTCGTCGCCGTAGTACATGATCGGGCTGCCCGGCATGGAGTACAGCAGGGCGTGGAACAGCTCGGCCTTGCGCCGGTCGTTCTCCAGCAGGGGGAACAACCGCCGGCGGATGCCGACGTTGATCTTCATGCGCGGGTCCGCGGCGTACTCGGAGTACATGTAGTCGCGTTCCTCGTCGGTGACCATCTCGAGCGTGAGCTCGTCGTGGTTCCGCAGGAAGATGCCCCACTGGCAGCCCTCGGGGATCTCGGGGGTCTGGGCGAGGATCTCGGTGATCGGGAAGCGCTGCTCCCGCCGCACCGCCATGAACATGCGCGGCATGAGCGGGAAGTGGAAGTTCATGTGGCACTCCTCGCCGTTGGGACCGAAGTAGTCCACGACGTCGGCGGGCCACTGGTTCGCCTCGGCGAGCAGCACCTTCCCGGGGAACTGCGCATCCACCGTCTTGCGGAGCCGCTGCAGGAGGGCGTGCGTCTCGGGGAGGTTCTCGCCGTTGGTGCCGTCGCGCTCGTACAGGTAGGGCACGGCGTCGAGGCGGAAGCCGTCGAGGCCGAGACCCATCCAGAAGCGGATGACGTCGAAGAGCGCCTCCTCCACCTCGGGGTTGTCGAAGTTGAGGTCGGGCTGGTGGTGGAAGAACCGGTGCCAGTAGTACTGCTCTCGCACCGGGTCCCAGCTCCAGTTCGAGTCCTCGGAGTCGGTGAAGATGATGCGGGCCTCGGACCAGCGGTGGTCGTCGTCGGACCACACGTACCAGTCGGCCTTGGGGTTGGTGCGGTCCTGGCGGGACTCCTGGAACCACGGGTGCTGGTCGGAGGTGTGGTTGACCACCATGTCGGAGATCACCCGGATGCCGCGGCGGTGGGCCTGCTCGATGAGCTCGGCGGCGTCGTCGACCGAGCCGTAGTCGGGGAGCACGGTCAAGAAGTCGGACACGTCGTAGCCGCCGTCGCGCAGCGGCGACTGGAAGAACGGAAGGAGCCACAGGCAGTCGACGCCGAGCCACTCGAGGTAGTCGAGCTTGGACGTGAGCCCCTCGAGGTCACCGGTGCCGTCGTCGTCGGAGTCGGCGAACCCGCGGACGAGGACCTCGTAGAAGACCGCCCGCTGGAACCAGTTGTGGTCGTGGGGGTCGAAGCTGCGGATCATGGACGCAGGTCCAGGACGTGGCCGACACGGTCGAGCGCAGGCTCGAAGCGCACGTAGTTGGCGCCGCCCTGCCACTCGTAGGTCTCGCCGGTGAGCTCGTCGTGCGCCCGGTACGCCTCCCACTCGGGCAAGCCCACGGCCTGCAGGTCGAGGTGCACCGTCGCCTCCTGGGTGTGGACCGGGTCGAGGGTGACCACCACGAGGACGAGGTCGCCGTCGTCGACGTGACCCTTGGTGAAGGCCAGGATCTGGTCGTTGTCGACGTGGTGGAAGCGGATGTCGCGCAGCTGCTGCAGCGCCGGGTGCGCCCGCTTGACCTCGTTCACCTTCCGGAGGAACGGGGCGAGCGAGTCGGGGCGGTCCCAGTCGCGGTCCTTGACCTCGTACTTCTCGGAGTGCAGGTACTCCTCGTTGGCGTCCGACGCCGGCTCGTTCTCGCGCAGCTCGTAGCCGGAGTACACGCCGTGGTTCGGGGTGAGCGTGGCGGCGAGGAGGTAGCGCAGCAGGAATGCCGCCCGGTTCCCGTGGCGCAGCGGGCCGCTGAGGATGTCGGGCGTGTTCGGCCAGAAGTTGGGCCGCATGATGTCGGCGAGGGGGCCGTGGGCGAGCTCGGTGAGGTACTCCTGCAGCTCCCACTTCTCGGTGCGCCAGGTGAAGTACGTGTAGCTCTGGCTGAACCCGATCTCGGCCAGCTTGGACATCATCGCCGGGCGGGTGAACGCCTCGGCCAGGAAGAGCACGTCGGGGTGGTCGGCCTGGATCTCGGCGATGCACCACTGCCAGAAGGCCAGGGGCTTGGTGTGCGGGTTGTCGACGCGGAAGATCTCCACCCCGCGATCGATCCAGTACCGCAGGACGTCGCGGCACGCCTCCCACAGGGCGACGCGGTCGGCGTCGTCCTCGGGCCAGAAGTTGAGCGGGTAGATGTCCTGGTACTTCTTGGGCGGGTTCTCGGCGTGCTTGATGGTGCCGTCGGGCCGGTGGTGGAACCATTCGGGGTGCTCGGTGACCCAGGGGTGGTCGGGCGAGCACTGGAGGGCGTAGTCGAGGGCGAGCTCCATCCCGAGCTCCCGGGCCCGCTCGACCACGGCGGCGAAGTCCTCCTCGCTGCCGAGGTCGGGGTGGATGGCGGTGTGGCCGCCCTCGGGGCCGCCGATGGCCCACGGGCTCCCCGGGTCGTCAGGACCAGGCGTCAGCGTGTTGTTCGGCCCCTTGCGGGCGGTGGTGCCGATGGGGTGGATCGGCGGGAAGTAGACGATGTCGAAGCCCATCTCGGCGACCGCGTCGAGCCGGTCGAGTGAGCCCTTGAACCCCCCCTCGGAGCGGGGGAAGAACTCGTACCAGGCGCTCCAGCGGGCCCGCTCTCGGTCGACCCACAGCGGGATCGGCGCCGCGGCCGTGAGGTCCTGCTGGTGCGGGATGCCGGCGACGAGGGGGACGAGGGCGTCGTCGAGGGCAGCGTTGAGCCGGATGTCCATCGTCGCCTTCGCGTCCCGGATCGCGCCGACGGTCTCCTCGACGCGGGCCCTCCCCTTCGCCGCGCAGTCCGGGAGGAAGCGCTCGAGGATGCGGGCCCCCTCCTCGAGCTCGGTGGTGACGTCCTGGCCGGCGCCGACCTTGAGGCGCAGCTCCTTGCGCCACGTCGCGAACACGTCGGTCCAGGCCTCGATCACCAGCTCGTGCAGGCCGACCGCCTCGCAGGTGATGTTCCCCACCCAGACGTCGTTGACGGTCTGGTTCAGCGGCGCGTGCTTCCACGTGCGCCCGCCGGCCTTCCGCCACCGCACCCGGGCGGCGAGCAGGTCGTGCCCGTCGCGGAAGATCCGGGCCTGCACCGGCGTGCGCTCCCCCACCGACGACTTGGGCCGACCGTCTCCGCCGGGCGTGGAGGGTCGGATCTGGTCGATCACGATCGCGCCGAGGAAGGGGGGTGTCGTCGGGGGCACGCCCCCACCCCTACCCCACCGACCGTTCCGATACAACGGGGCCGTTCACCGTCTGCCGTCCTCGACCGCCCACGATCTCGACCCGATGCGCGCCGGGGGCCGGCGCGTGAGAGGTCGAGTTCGCCCAGGTCCACGATCTCGACCCGATGCGCGCCGGGGGCCGGCGCGTGAGCGCTCGAGTTCGCGGCGGGCGCTCGGGCGCGCCCGGGGCCACGGCCGGTCGCAGCGACCGGCCGAGCAGTTACGGTCGCGACCGATGAAGGCCCTCCGCAGCTTCACCGTCCGACCCACGCTGCCGGCCGAGCTGGCGTCGCTCGAGACCTTGGCGATGAACCTGCGCTGGTCGTGGGACCTGCAGACCCGCGAGCTGTTCCGGTGGGTCGATCCCGACGAGTGGGACGCCGTCGTCCACGATCCCGTCCGGCTGCTCGGGTCCATCTCGAAGGACCGCCTCGCCGAGCTGGTCGAGGACCAGGGGTTCCTGCGCTTCCTGGAGACCGTCGGCTCCGACCTCGAGCGTTACCTGACCCGGGACGCCTGGTTCCAGGGCCGGGACGGCTCCCCTCTGCGAAGCGTCGCCTACTTCTCGCCCGAGTTCGGCATCTCCGAGGCCGTGCCGCAGTACTCGGGCGGCCTCGGCGTGCTCGCCGGCGACCACCTGAAGGCGGCCAGCGACCTCGGCCTGCCCCTCATCGGCATCGGCCTCATGTACCGCAACGGCTACTTCCGCCAGGCCCTCAACGTCGAGGGCTGGCAGGAGCAGCGCTACCCCAACCTCGACCCCTACGGCATGGCCCTCACGCTGCAGGACGGCGTGCGGGTGAGCGTGGACCTCGGGGGGCGCACCCTCGCCGCCCAGGTGTGGCGGGCCGACGTGGGCCGCACGGTGCTGTACCTGCTCGACAGCGACGTCGACGACAACGACGACGAGCTGCGGGCCGTCACCGACCGGCTGTACGGAGGCGACACCGAGCACCGCCTGCAGCAGGAGATGCTGCTGGGCATCGGAGGGGTGCGGGCCCTGCGGGCCCTCGGCGTGCAGACGCAGGTGTTCCACACGAACGAGGGCCACGCCGGGTTCCTCGGCCTCGAGCGCATCCGCGAGCTGATGGGCGAGGGCCTGACGTTCCACGAGGCGGTGGAGGCCGTGCGGTCCGGGTCGGTGTTCACCACCCACACCCCGGTGCCGGCTGGCATCGACCGCTTCCCGCGGGAGCTGATCGAGAAGCACTTCACCGCCTTCGCCGCCGACGCCGGCATCGCCATGGACGACCTCCTCGCGCTCGGCCACGAGCCGGCCGAGGCCGAGCAGACCCGGTTCAACATGGCGGTGATGGGCTTCCGGCTGGCGGCCCGGGCCAACGGCGTCGCCCAGCTGCACGGCCAGGTCAGCCGCGAGATGTTCCAGCCGCTGTGGCCGGAGATCCCGGCCGACGAGGTGCCCATCGGCGCGGTCACCAACGGGGTCCACGCCCGCACCTGGGTGTCGGCGGAGATGAACGACCTGCTGACCCGCCACGTGCACCCCCACTGGGCCGAGGCCACCGCGACCGACTGGGCCCGCATCCACGACGCGACCGACGACGAGGTGTGGCGGGTCAAGGAGGAGGGCAAGGACCGGCTCATCGCCCTGGTGCGCTCCAAGATCCGGGCCGCTGCCGTCGCCCGCGGCCACGCGCCGTCGGACGTGCAGTGGGCCGACGAGGTGTTCGACGACCGGGCGCTCACCATCGGCTTCGCCCGGCGCTTCGCCACCTACAAGCGGGCCACGCTCCTGCTCTCCCAGCCCGAGCGCCTGAAGGCGATCCTCACCTCGATCGACCGCCCGGTGCAGTTCGTCTTCGCCGGCAAGGCCCATCCGGCCGACGACCACGGCAAGGAGATGATCCGCGAGATCGTGGCGTTCTCGAGCGACCCGGACATCCGCCACCGCTTCGTGTTCCTCGACGACTACGACATCGCCATCGCCCGCACCATGTACCACGGGTGCGATGTGTGGCTGAACAACCCCCGCCGCCCCCAGGAGGCGTGCGGCACCTCGGGCATGAAGGCGGCGCTCAACGCGCAGCTCAACCTGTCGGTGCTCGACGGCTGGTGGGACGAGTGCTACGACGGCGAGAACGGGTGGGCGATCTCCTCGGCCGAGTACGTGGCCGACGAGGCCCGGCGCGACGAGATCGAGGCGAACTCGCTGTTCGACCTGCTCGAGCGCGAGGTCGTCCCGCTCTACTACGAGCGCTACGAGGGGCGGGTGCCACGTCGGTGGGTGCGCCGCATGAAGCACACCCTCGCCGGCCTCGGCCCCTTCGTGACCGCCTCACGGATGGTCAAGGACTACACCACCGCCCTGTACGAGCCGGCCGCCGCCCACGTCGACCGCATGGGGGCCGACGGCAGCGCACGTGCCCGCGAGATGGCGGCGTGGAAGACCCGGGTCCTCGAGGCCTGGCCGTCGGTGCGCATCGACGCCGTCGAGAGCGACGGCGGAACCCCCGGCATCGGCGACGATCGCACGGTGGAGGCCGTGGTGTCGCTGGGCTCCCTCGGCGGCGACGACGTCGAGGTGCAGCTCGTGCACGGCACGGTCGGCCCGGCCGACGAGCTCGAGTCCCCCGCCGTCACCCCGATGGTCGAGGTCGAGCAGCTGCACGGCGGCCTGCTCCGCTACCGGGCCACGTTCTCCTGCGAGGCGGCGGGACGCTACGGGTTCACCGTCCGGATCCTGCCGGCGCACGCCGACCTGGCGGCGAGCGCCGAGATGGGCCGCATCGTCTGGGCCTGAGCCCGCCCGCCTAGCCCTCGCCTAGCCCCAGCGAGCGGCGGCCGCCAGCTTGCGAGCGGCGACGGTCGACGCCGCCTCCGGCGACACGACCAGCACCGGCACCGGCGCGTGGCGCACCGTGCGGGCCGCCACGCCGCCGAGCACGTGCGGGCGCCCGGGGCTTCGACCGTGGGTGCCCAGCACCAGCACGGCGCCCGCGTCGCTCCCCACGTGGTCGATCAGCGACCGGGACACGTCGCTGCCGTGGAGGACGTCCCAGCGCCGCACCGGCGGGTCGACCATCGTCGACAGGCGCTGCAGCTCGGCCGACTCGTACACGTCGCTCGTCCACGGCAGCTCCTCGGCCACCTCCACCAGCTCGAGGCCCAGCCCGAGCCGGTTGGTCAGGTGGGAGGCGACGGCGAGCGCGCCGAGTGAGTCCTCGGAGCCGTCGACGCCCACGACGAGTCGCTCGGCTCGCACGTCGGGCCGACAGCTGGGGCCGACCAGGAGGGTCGGTGCCGGCGACGACCGCACCAGATCGGCGCTGACGCTGCCGAGGAGCAGCTCGCCGAGCGGGCCGCGACCGTGGCTGGCCAGGACCACGAGGTCGCAAGCCGTGCCCACGACGTGCCCCAGCAGCGCCGTGACCACGTCGGGGCCGTCGAGCTGGTGCGCCTCGGTGCGCACGCCGGGGAACCGGTCGCGCTCGGCCGCCAGGAAGGCGTCGAGCACGACACCGGGCAGCCCGGCATCTCGCACCGAGACGAGGTCGACGAGGGTGGTGTCGCCGGCGAGGCCCACGGCGACGTCGACCGCTTGGTCCCGCGGGTGCGCCGGGTCGAGCGGGACGACGATGCGGGTGTCGGTCGGCGCCGGCGCGGCGACGGCCGGCTCCACCTCCACGTGGTCGCGGCGGACGTGGTCGACGAGGTCGCCGCGGAGGGCGAAGCGCAGCTCGCAGCGCGGGCAGTGGTGGACGGTCATGACCGCTCCTTCGGGACGACGACGACGGGCACCGACGCGTGCTCGGTCACTTGACGGCTGACGGATCCGAGCAGCATCCCGGTGAGGCCACCGTGCCCCCGGGCACCGACCACGATCATCGACGCCCGGCGACCGGCTTCCACGAGCACCAGCGACGCCGGACCCTCCACGACGATCGGCGAGATGGGCTCGGGGAGCGTGGCGGCTGCGTGGGCGACCTCGGCGATCTCCTTGGCCAGCAGCTCCTTCGCCGCCTCGCGGAAGGGCTCCGGGTCGAGCATGAGCGGCACCATCGTGCCCGCGCCCGTGTAGGGGACGTGGTAGGCGCTGACCGCCTCGACGACCGCACCCCGGATGCCGGCCTCGGCCACCGCCCACCGCAGCGCGGCGCGCGACCCGTCAGACCCGTCGATCCCCACCACGATTCGTTCCATGAGGAGAGCATCCCTCTCGCAGACCGGGTGACCACAGGGTCCCAGGTCCCGAAGGAGCGGGGCACTACCTCCCGGTGAAGGTGGCCGTGCCGGGGCCGTGCTCGCGGAAGGAGGCGACACCGATGCGGCTGTCCTCCGTGTGGAACGACTCGACGAAGAGGTCCTGCTCGAGGCGCAGACCAGCGGCGAGGTCGCCGTCCAGGCCCTCGTCGATGGCCCGCTTGGCCAGCCCGGCCACGGCGCCGGGCCCGGCGGCGAGCTCGGCCGCCCAGGCACGGGCCTCGGCCTCGAAGTCGTCGGCGGGCACGACCCGGTCGACCAGGCCGATGCGCAGCGCCTCCTCGGCGCCGACCTGGCGGCCGGAGAAGATCAGGTCCTTGGCGCGCGACGGGCCGACCAGCCGGGCGAGGCGCTGCGTGCCGCCCCCGCCGGGGATGATCCCGAGGAGGATCTCGGGCTGGCCGAGGCGGGCCCGGTCGCTGGCGAGGCGCAGGTCGCAGGCCAGGGCGAGCTCGCAGCCCCCGCCGAGCGCGTAGCCGCCGATGGCGGCGATCGTCGGGCGCGGGATGGCGGCCACGGCCTCGAGCGCCTCGAGGAACGCGGTGCCCACCGTGCGGGCCTCGTCGGGGCCGTCGAACTCGGAGATGTCGGCGCCGGCGGCGAACACCTTCGGCCCCCCGGTCACGAGCACGGCCCGGGGCGGGTCGTCGGCGAGCTGGCGGGCGACGTCGCGCAGCTCGTGCAGCAGCGCCGACGACAGCGCGTTGACCTTGGGGTTGTCGAGGGTGACGACGGCGACGCCTTGCTGGCGCTCGAGATGGACTGGCACGTCGGGCGACCATACGCGCCTCGCTGGCGTCGGCTGGCACCGCCACGGGGGCCGGCGAGTGGAAACTGGCAGCGGCTGCGTTGCATGGCCCTGGCGGGCCACGCAACGCCCCCGCTGCCAGTTTCAGTCGGCGGGATCGTCGAGCAGCTCGTCGGCGGCCGCCCAGGGGTCGGTGCCCCGCTGCTCGACGTCGTCGAGGAGCGCTTCGAACCGGTCGCCGTCCGACGCCGCCCGGGCCCGGGCGAGGAGGCGCTCGGCGACGATGCGGGTCAGCTCCTCGCGGGCGCGCCGACCCCGACGGACCTGGAGCTCGCCGCTGCCCTCGAGGTGGGCGCGATGGGCCAGCACCTGCTCCCACAGCTCGGCGACGCCCGTGCCGTCGGTGGCGACCGCCGACAGCACCGGCGGGCGCCACGGGGATCCGCCGTGGTCGCCGCCGGCGCCGGTGAGGTCGAGCATGCCCTCCAGGTCGCGGCGGGTCTCGTCGGCCCCGGGGCGATCGGCCTTGTTGATCACGAAGATGTCGGCGATCTCCATGAGCCCGGCCTTGTTGGCCTGGATGGCGTCGCCCCAGCCCGGGTTGACGACCACGACCGTGGTGTCGGCGGCACCGACGATCTCGACCTCGACCTGCCCGACGCCCACGGTCTCGACCAGCACCCACGGGTACCCGGCCGCGTCGAGCACCCGCACGGCCTGCGGCGTCGCCAGGGCGAGCCCCCCGAGGTGCCCCCGGGTCGCCATCGAGCGGATGAACACGCCCTCGTCGAGGGCGTGGTCCTGCATGCGGATGCGGTCGCCGAGGATGGCGCCGCCGGTGAACGGGGAGGACGGATCGATGGCGAGCACGGACACCCGCTCGCCCCGCCGGCGGAGGTCGCCGAGCAGCGCCGAGGTGAGCGTGGACTTGCCGGCCCCCGGGGCGCCGGTGATGCCGACGGTGTGGGCCCCGCCGCTGCGGGCGTGCGCCAGCGCACCGACCGACCGCGCGTCGTCGCCGCCGCGCTCGACCAGGGACAGCAGGCGAGCCAGGGCGCGGCGGTCGCCGGCCACGGCCTCGTCCATCAGCGTGGTGGCATCGCGCCCGTCGCGTCCCATGGGCGAGATGTCTAGAGGCTGACCGAGCTCTCGATGAACGTGTCGCCGATGTTGACGACCTCGGTCACCCCCGGGACGCGGTCCTTGAGGATGCGCTCCACGCCCGCCTTGAGGGTCACCGTCGACGCCGGGCACGAGACGCAGGCGCCGACCAGCTCCACCTCCACCTTGCCGGTCTCCTCGTCGACGCTGCGCAGGTAGATGTCACCGTGGTCGGCCTGGATCGCCGGGCGGATCGCCTCGATGACCTTCTGGATCTGCTCTTCCACGAGGGCTCCTGCGCTGGGGGGCGGACACCCAGTCTCGCGGCGTCCACTCCAGGCGAACAACGTGGGACCCGTCGCGTGTTCCCGGGCCGTCGTGTGGAACGGTGTCCCGATGCCCGGGACGAGGACGGTGGTGGCGACGTGGACCGTCGACGACGCCGACCTCGCCGCCCACCTCGCCTCCCGGGACGACGTCGTGCGGGAGGGACCGCCGGTGGAGGCGGGCCACGACCGCACCTTCCCGCTCGACCAGGGCCCCTTCACCCACTACGAGCGGCGGATCCGGGTCACCCCCGCCGGCGACGGCCGGCACCGCGTCGAGCAGGCCACGACTTTCCGGCTCGGCATCGGCTTCTGGTCCGTGCTGTTGCTCCTCCCGATCCGGCGGACGCTGGCCCGGCGGGCCGGGCGGAGCCCGTGGTGGGCGCCCCCGCAGGTGCTCGACGCCCAGGCCGGCGCGTCGCTGGCGTCGCTCGCGTCGCTGTCCATCGTGGGCGGCTACCTGGGCACGCTCATCACCCAGACCCTGACCTTCGCCGCGGACGAGTTCGACGTCGGTGAGCGGGTCCAGGGCGACACCTTCGCCGCCGTCCGCATCGGCGTGCTCCTGGCCATGGCGGTGGCCATGTGGGCCGACCGCCACGGCCGCCGGCGGGCGCTCCTGTGGTGCGGCGCCGGCGCCGTGCTGGCCACGGCGGCCGGGGCGCTGGCGCCCGACATCGTGACCCTCGGCGCCACCCAGGTGGTCGCCCGCGGCCTGTCGACCTCGCTGGCGCTGCTGATCGTCGTCGTGGTGGCCGAGGAGATGCCCGCCGGCTCGCGCGCCTACGGGGTCAGCCTGCTGACGATGTCCGCCGCGCTCGGCGCCGGGTCCGTGCTGTGGCTCCTCCCCCTCGTCGAGCTCGACGAGCGGGCGTGGCGGGTCCTCTACGTGGTCCCCCTCCTCTTCCTGCCCCTCATCCGCGCCACCGCCCCCCTGCTGCCCGAGTCACGTCGCTTCGTGCGCCCTCACGCCGCCGCCCGCTTCGCCGGCCACGGCCGCCGCCTCGGCCTCCTCGCCGGCTCCGCGCTCATGCTCGCCGTCTTCAGCTCGCCCGCCTCGCAGCTGCAGAACGAGTACCTCCGCGAGGGGTTCGGCTTCAGCGCCGGCCAGATCACCCTGTTCACGATCTGCACGCTGACGCCCGGCGGTCTCGGCATCGTCGTCGGCGGCCGGATGGCCGACGTGCGCGGGAGGCGGGTGGTGGGCGCCGTGGGCGTCGCCGGGGGCACCGTGCTCACCGCCGTCATGTACCTGACCGACACGGCGTGGCTGCTGTGGGCCAGCTCGGCCGTCGGGTCGATCCTCGGCGGGCTCGCCGTCCCCGCCCTCTCCGTGTACGGCCCCGAGCTGTTCCCCACGTCGCTGCGCACCAAGGCCAACGTGGTGATCACGACCCTCGGCGTCTCCGGCTCCGTGGTCGGCCTCGTGATCGCCGGCCGGCTCGCCGAGCGGTGGTCGCTGGGGCCGGCGGTGGCCGTGCTGGCCGTGAGCCCGGCGCTGGTCGCCCTGCTGCTCATCCCCCGCTACCCGGAGACGGCCCACCGGGAGCTCGAGGAGCTCAACCCCGAGGACACGTTGCCCCGGGACGGCTGATCAACCGCCGGTGGTGCTCCAGTGCCACGGTTCGCTCGGGAGGTTGTACAACCCGTAGCGGGACGCGTTGGCCGCCAGCCACTGGAAGGCCGCCGACGAGCGGGACGAGATGATGCGCCCGCCGTGGGTGAAGTCGATGGCGAGGCCGCGCTCGTGCAGCGAGGAGCCGGGACGGGCGGTGGGCGGACGGCAGCTGCTGGCCGGCATCTGGTACACGGCGTAGTTGCTGGTGCCGCAGTTGGCCCGCCGCACGGCGATCTGGGCCGCCGGGTCGCGGTAGCCGCCGCCGGCCAGCGAGATGCCGGCGGCGTCGGCGGCCTCGAGCAGGTTCGCCACGTTGGAGGCGATGGAGTTGTGCACCCGGATGCCCCGCACGGAGACGATGCTGCCGGAGCCGACGATGCTCACCGTCACCGGTGCCTCGGGCGCCGACGGAGCGCGAGGCGCCGGCGTGCGGGGAGCAGCCGCCGGCGGCGTGCTGCGCCGGCTCGTGGCGGCCGCCGCCTCGCGGGCCTCCCGGGCGGTGCGTGCCGCGGCGTCGGCCGCCTGCTGGCGAGCCAGCTGGGCCGCCAGCTGGCGCTGCTCCTCCTCGATGCGGGCCGACAGCTCGGCGTCGAGGTCGGCGAGCGAGGCCGCCTCGGACAGGCGGTGGTCGAGGCGGTCCTGCACCTGGGCGACCACGGCCTCCTGCTGCTCGCGTGCCCGGGTCACCTCGGCCAGCTGGGTCTCGACGGTGGCCCGGCGATCCTGCGCGGCTCGGGCCGCCTGCTCGGCCTCGCCCCGGGCGACCTCGAGGTCCTCGCGCGCGCGCTCGAGGTGGTCGAGCAGGTCGAGCTGGTCGGTGGAGCGGGCCGAGAGCAGGGAGCGCTTCAGCTCGGCCTCGCCGATGTTGGACGCCGACAGCTGCTCGAGCAGGCCGGTGGTGCTGGGCAGCTGGACGTAGGCGGCCACGACGGCCTGCTTGACGGCCCGGTCGAGCACGCCGATCTCGGCCTGCTTGGCCTCGACCCGGGCGGCGGCGGCGACGACGGCGGCCTCGGCCCGCTCGGACTCCCGCTCGGCGTCGCGCAGCTCGGCGCTGCGCCCGGCCACGTTGGCCTGGAGCGCGGCGAGGGCCGCCTCGACCTGCTGGTCGGTGGCGCGGAGGGTGTCGATGTCGGCGGCCACGGCGGCCCGCTTGCGCTGGACCTCCGCACGCTCGGCGCGGGCGTCAGCGCTCGCGGGGACGACTGGGCCGAAGAGGGCGGCCACGAGGACCACCGCGACGGCGACCGTCCCCCAGCGGGTCGGTGGGGCTGGGCGCATGTGTTGCGGAAGTGTAACGGTCCGGCGACGGTCCCGTCATGCCGTGCCGCCACCGATCCACGCCGCCACCGCCGCGACGACGGCGGCGTCGTCTCGGGGCGCGTGCGGTTCGCCCTCGAGCCACACCAGCTGGACCGGGCCCCGGATGGCGGCGGCGTGGCGTTCGAGCTCGTCCGGGGTGGCGAAGGGGTCGGCCGTGCCGGACACGAACAGCGTGGGGACGGTGATGTCGGCGAAGTGGTCGATGCGCAGGTCGTCGGGCTTGCCCGGGGGGTGCAGCGGGTAGCTGAGCAGGACCAGGCCGGCCACCGCCTCGCCGGCGGCCACGAGCGTCGAGCACATCCGCCCGCCGAACGAGCGGCCGCCGATGACCAGCTCGCTCGACTCGACGCCCAGGCGGTCGGCGAAGTCGCCCATGTCCTCGCGCAGCTGCTCGTGCACCTTGCGGGCCGCTCGCGACCGGATGGTGATGCGCTCGACGGGCAGGTCCAGGCCGTCCTCGAGGGCGACGAGGGTCCGGCTGTCCCGATCGGCGCTGGCCCCCGGCGTGACGAGCAGGCCGGCGGCGTTCGAGGGCCCGGGCGGCCGGCGGGCGCGTCCGGCCTGCTTCGCCGCCGCCCGCTTCGACGTCGCCTTCTTCGGAGCGGCCTGCTTGCGGGCCGGGCTCATGACAGCAGGATCCTCCGTGCCTCGGTGAGGTCGTTGATGCGCTGGGCGGCGCCGGCGGTGGCGCCGCCGTGGTCGGGGTGGGCGGCCCGCAGCGCGTCCCGGAACCGGCGCTGCACCACCGAGCGGTCGGGCAGGTCGACCTCCACGGCCGGTCGGTCCATGCCGAGCACCTGCAGCGCCCAGCGGATCGGGTCCTCGTAGACGTCGGCCGTCCACTCCCGGCCGCCGTCGAGCCCGGACAGGTGGGCGTAGAGCCGGCGGTCGAGCGGGCCGCTCCAGCGCAACCCCTTGCGGATGGCGTCCATGACGGCGCGGCGAGGCCCGGGGGCCATGGTGCCGGCGGTGTAGACGGCGCCGAGCATGAGCTGGACGCCGGTGCCCTTGTTCTCGAACTCGATGGCCAGGCCGAGGTCGTCGCGGCGCAGGCGGGCCCGCGACCGGGTGAGGCCGTGGCGGTCGTCCTGGAAGCGGTGCCGGAGCCGGGGCTGCACGATCCGCTCCCCCTCCTGCACCTGCATGGTCAGGCGCAGGAGGCTCTCGGCCGAGTCCTCGTCGAGCTCGTCGCGGTGGTGGGCGACGATGCCGCCGAGCAGGACGCCGCCCGGACCGGGCGCCGGATCGATCGGGAGGCGGCTGGGCGCCAGGGCGAGGCGCCGGGTGGGGGCGAAGGGGCGGGAGTGGTCGATCGCCAGCTCCGCCAGTGCCTGCATGGCCGAACGCTACCGGCGGCTCAGACCAGCGGGCGCAGGCGGCGGCGCAGCTTGTAGGCCAGCTCGCTCACCTGGTCGTCGGGCCCGCCGGCGTGGAAGAGGTCGATGAGCTCGTCGACCAGCTCGACCACCGGGTCCCAGTCGCGCTCGTCCACGCCGTAGGGCGGGCGGTCGCCGATGCGCTCGGCGGCGTCGAGGAAGCCGCTGACCGCCTCGCCGCCGCCGCCGGCCTGCAGGCGGTCGGCGGCGACGAAGAGGTCGGACAGCACCTGGGCGTCGGTGTCGTCGCCGTCGTCGGCCTCGGCGGGCAGCTCGTCCGGGAACCGGATCGTGGGCAGCAGGGCGTCGAGCCGGGCCTCGTCCTCGGCGTGCACCACGACCTCGTAGCCGTCGGACACCCACTCGTGGGGCAGGCCGAGCTCGTGCAGGACGTCATCGAGCTCGTCCAGCTCGGCCGGGTCCCAGTCGAACAGCTCGTAGCCCACCTGCTCCCGGTCGTCGTCGAGCGGCGGGCAGTCGTCCCCACCCGGCTCCTCGTCGAGCGCGGCGATGTCGAGCTCGAGGTCGCCGTCGTGGTCGTCCTGGCCGGGGTCCTGGCGCACGAACCCAGGCTACGAGGGCTCAGGCGTCGTGGGCGAAGAGGCCGGCGAGCTCGCCCGACTCCTCCTCCACCCGGTGGAGCAGTCCGTCGGCCGCGGCGACGTCCAGCTCGAGCAGGTCGAGCGCGTGGGTGCGGCCCGCCTCGGCGCTGATGAGCTCGTCCGCCGCCGCGACCACGATCGTCGTCGCCGCCGATGTGGGGAACGGGTCGTGGTGGTCGGCGACGGCGTCGGCGATGACGTCCGGCACCCGCCAGTCGAGCAGGTGCTCGGCGCCCACCAGGGCGTGATCGGTGCCGAAGGCGGCCTTCTCGGCACGCAGCTGGCCGATGTGGGTCGCGGCGCGGCGGTGGAGGGCGGCGTACTCGGTCGGCCACGCCTGCAGGAGCAGGAGCTCGCCGATGTCGTGCAGGAGGCCGCCGGCGAACGCGTCGCTGGGCCGCACGCCGGCGGTCGGGGCGAGGAGCCGGGCGGCGATCGCCACCCGCAGGGCGTGGTCGCGCCGGTCGGCGAAGACACCGTCGCGATCGAGCAGGGCGGCGCCGCTCGCGATCGCCAGGGTCTGCACCATGGCGGTGCCGACGAGGGCGACCGCCTCCTCGAGGTCGTGGACCCGCCGGCGGAGGCCGACGTGGGCGGAGTTGGCCACGGCGAGGACGCGGGCGGCGAGGCCGGGGTCCTGGGCGACGACGCCGGCGACGGAGGCGGCGGACGCGTCGGCGTCGGCGATGGCGTCCAGGACCAGCGGGAGCGTGGCGGTGGACACCGGCGGCTGGCGCTTGGTGTTGAGCATGCGGCGGGGCCTCCTGTGGTCCCGGGTTGCATCGGCACGCATCGGAGGGACCTTGAGCACGCAGGGCGTTCGGCGGCGGGTGGCCCGGCTCCGTCGCAACGGCGGCCGGACCAGGCTGGGGGTACGGTGCCCGGCCATGCGCTCGCCCCAGGCTCCCGACCGCAACCTCGCCCTCGAGCTCGTCCGCGTGACCGAGGCGGCGGCGCTGGCTGCCAGCCGCTGGATGGGCCGGGGCGACAAGGAGGGGGCGGATGGGGCGGCCGTCGACGCCATGCGGGCGATCCTCGAGTCGGTGCCCATGGACGGCCTGGTGGTCATCGGCGAGGGCGAGAAGGACGAGGCGCCGATGCTCTACAACGGTGAGCAGATCGGCGACGGCAACCCGCCCGCCGTCGACATCGCAGTCGACCCCATCGACGGCACCACGCTCACGGCGCTGGGCCGCGGCGGCGCCATCTCGGTGATCGCCATGTCCGAGCGGGGCACGATGTTCGATCCCGGCGCCTGCGTCTACATGGAGAAGATCGCCGTCGGGCCCCGGGCCGCCGGCGCCATCGACATCACCAGGTCCCCCACCGAGAACCTGCAGGCCATCGCCGAGTCGAAGGGCTCGGCCGTGCGCGACCTCACCGCCGTCATCCTCGACCGCGACCGCCACCGGGACCTCATCGCCGAGGTGCGCGAGGCCGGCGCCCGGGTGCGCCTCATCCCCGACGGCGACGTCGCCGGCGCCATCCAGACGGCGTGGCCCCGCTCGGGCGCCGACGTGCTCTTCGGCATCGGCGGCACCCCCGAGGGCGTGATCACCGCCGCGGCGCTCAAGGCGATGGGCGGCGCCATGCAGGGCCGCCTGTGGCCCCGCAACGAAGCGGAGCGCAAGGCGGCCGTCGACGCCGGCTACGACGTGTCCGCCGTGCTCACCCAGGACGACCTCGTGCAGGGCGACAACTGCTTCTTCGCCGCCACCGGCATCACCGACGGCGAGCTGCTACAGGGCGTGCGCTACGACCAGCGCGGCGCCACCACCCAGTCGCTGGTCATGCGCTCCAAGTCGGGCACGGTCCGCCAGGTCGACGCCATCCACCGCATGGACAAGCTCGCCGACTACGCCATCGTCGACTTCTAGCTCCGCTCAGCCCACGCCGAGGCGGTAGCCCACGTAGGGCTCCCAGACCCGCTTCCGGTCGTCGTCGACCTCGACGTTCTCGAGCACCGTGACCCGGTCCACGAGCACCTCGGCGCGGTAGCCGGCGAGCAGGTCGAGCGCCGGGTCTGGACCACCGGTCACCCCGCCGTCGATGTCGATCGTGACATGGGGATGGAACGGCCGCTTCTCCTCCCGCTCGAGCACACCGGCCCGGCAGGCCCGGTGCAGCTCCGTCACCGGCTCCCACGGGTCGACGGCGAGGAACCGCACCGGGGACGATTCGGCGAACGTCTCGACCGGCCCCAGGGTCAGCTCCATCGGCCCCGCCCGCCGAGCCGCCGCCTGCACGACCGCCAGCGCGTCGGCGATGTCGTCGTCACGCAGGTTGATCGGCGGGATGAGCGTGAGGTGCGGCTCGATCCTGCCCAGCTGGCGGTCGCCGAGCGCCCGGCGCAGCGCGTCGACCTCGATCGACACCGGCGGCGGGACGATCAGGGCGACGGCGAAGCGGCGGCGAGCCACGATCCCCTCCGTTCTCGTCGTGATTCCGGGGCTTCAGAGCCCCGGAATCATGACAAGAACGGGTGGGTCAGTGGGTGGCGGCGCGCTGCCCGGCGACCTCGAGGCGCACGTGCGCCCGGGCGAGGGCGGCGGCGGCCTCGGCGTCGTGCTCCTGGCGCATGCGGGCCTCGGCCTGCTCCTTGGCCTTGCGGGCTCGCTCGACGTCGATCTGGCTGGCCAGCTCGGCCACGTCGGAGAGGATCGTCACGTGCGAGGACTCAGCGCTGCCGGAGACCTCGACGAAGCCACCGTGGCAGGCCACCTTCTCGTCGGCGCCCCCGCCGGCCGGGCGGATGGTGACGACGCCGGTGCCGAGCGCGCCCACGAACGGGGCGTGCCCGGGCAGGAAGGCGATGTCACCGCCGCCCAGGGTGCGGGCGATGACCATCTCGGCCTCGCCCGACCACAGGATGCGCTCGGGCGAGACGAGCTCGACCTGCATGGCCATCGCTACGAACCGCCGGCGGACTTGCGGAGCTGGTCGGCCTTGCGGCGGGCGTCGTCGGCGCCACCGACGTTGAGGAACGCCTGCTCGGGCAGGTCGTCGAGCTCGCCGTTGATGAGCTGCTCGAAGGAGTCGACGGTCTCCTCGGCGGGGGTGAACACGCCGGGGAGGCCGGTGAAGACCTCGGCCACGAACATGGGCTGGGACAGGAACCGCTGGATCTTGCGGGCCCGGGCCACGAGGATCTTGTCCTCCTCGGAGAGCTCGTCGAGGCCGAGGATGGCGATGATGTCCTGCAGCTCCTTGTAGCGCTGGAGGATCTCCTGCACCCGGGTGGCGACGGCGTAGTGGCGCTCGCCGACGACCTCGGGCGACAGGATCGTCGACGTCGAGGCCAGGGGGTCCACGGCCGGGTAGATGCCGAGGGCGGCGATGTCGCGGGACAGCTCGGTGGTGGCGTCGAGGTGCGTGAACGTGGTGAACGGCGCCGGGTCGGTGTAGTCGTCGGCGGGCACGTAGACGGCCTGCAGCGACGTGATCGAGCGGCCCTTGGTGGAGGTGATGCGCTCCTGGAGCGTGCCCATCTCGTCGGCGAGCGTGGGCTGGTAGCCCACGGCCGAGGGCATGCGGCCGAGGAGGGTGGACACCTCGGAGCCGGCCTGCACGAACCGAAAGATGTTGTCGATGAAGAGGAGCACGTCCTGGTTGCGCTCGTCACGGAAGTACTCGGCGATGGTGAGCGCGGAGAGGGCGACGCGCAGGCGCACACCGGGCGGCTCGTCCATCTGGCCGAACACGAGGGCGGCCTTGTCGAGGACCGACGTGTTCTCGTCGATCTTCGTCTCACCCATCTCGATGAACAGGTCGGTGCCCTCACGGGTGCGCTCGCCCACGCCGGCGAAGGCGGACACGCCACCGAACTGCGAGGCGACGCGGTTGATCATCTCGGTGATGAGCACGGTCTTGCCCACGCCGGCGCCGCCGAAGAGGCCGATCTTGCCGCCCTGCAGGTACGGGGTGAGCAGGTCGATGACCTTGATGCCGGTCTCGAAGACCTGCTTCTTGGGGGCCAGGTCGGCGAAGTCCGGGGCGGGCCGGTGGATCGGCCGGTAGCCGTCGATCTTGGACATGTCGAGCTCGGGCACGTCGAGGGGCTCGCCGAGGACGTTGAGCACGTGGCCGAGGACGCCGTCGCCCACCGGCATCTGGAGGGGGTGGCCGAGGTTGCGGACCTCGGTGCCGCGGATCAGGCCATCGGTGGGCTTCATGCAGATGGCCCGGACGCGGCTGCCGCCGAGCTGCTGGGCGGTCTCGGCCCAGACCTCGACCGACTTGCCGTCGACCGTGATGGTCATCGTCAGCGCGGTGTTGATGTCGGGCAGGTGCCCGACGGGAAACTCGACGTCGACGACGGGGCCGGCGATGGCCACGACGCGGCCGGACTTGAGCTCGCGGGTCTGGGAGGCGGAGGGCTCGGTGACGGTCACGGGGTCTCCTAGTGGTGTCGGTAGTCGACGACGTCGACGAGCAGGTCTTGGATGCCGAGGGCGTGGTCGGGGACGAGGTCCATCCCGCCGCCCCGGCTCTGGCGCAGCGCCTCGGCGCCGCCGACGATCTCCATGATCTCGGTGGTGATGGCGTCCTGGCGGGCCCGGTTCATGGCACGGGAGAGCTTGGTGATGAGCTCCTCCGCGTTGTCGGTGGCGGACTTCATCGCCCGCTGCTGGGCGGCGAAGAACGAGGCGGCACCCTCGAGGAGGGCGGAGAAGAGCCGGGCCTCGGCGTAGCGGGGCAGCAGCCGGTCGAGGATGAGGTCGGGCGAGGGCTCGAACTCGTAGTCGGCGGGCGGGCCGTCGCCGGCGGTCTCGGTGATGGCCGAGGTGTCGAGCGGCAGGAACTGGCGGGTGACCACCTGCTGGGTGCCGGCCGACAGGAACTGGGTGTAGACGATGTCGACCCGGTCGAAGGTGCCGTCCTCGAACTTGGGGACGACGGCCTCGGCGATGCGCCGGGCGTCCTCGTAGCTGGGCTGGTCGAGGAAGCCGGTGAAGGACCCCTCGATGGCGTACTTGCGGAACCGGAAGTACGACTCGACCTTCTTGCCCACCGCGAAGAGCACCGTCTCCTTGCCGTCGCGCCGCTGGGCGGCCATGTTGCGCTCGGCCATGCGGATGGCGTTGGAGTTGTAGGCGCCCGACAGGCCGCGGTCGCCGCCGACGACGACCGTGGCCACCGTGCGCACCTCGTCGCGCGGGGCGAGCAGCGGCGCGCCCCCACCCGCGCCCGCGGCGGCGAGGTTGCGGATCACCTCGGTGATCTGCTCGGCGTACGGGCGGGCGGCGAGGACGCGCTGCTGCGACTTGACGATCCGGCTGGCGGCGATGAGCTCCATCGCCTTCGTGATCTTCTTCGTGGTCTGCACCGACTTGATCCGCCGGCGCAGGACGCGCTCCTTGCCACCTGCCATCTCAGCCCTCCTCGGCGGCCTTCGTGGGCTGGAACTGCTCGGTGAAGTCCTTGATGGCCCGCTCGAAGGCGTCCATGTCACCGATGTCGCCGGTGGTGCGGATGCCGTCCAGCAGGTCGGTGTGGCGGGTCTCGAACCACGTGAGCAGGTCGGCCTCGTAGCGCTTCACGTCCGCGACCGGGACAGTGTCGAGGAACCCGTTCGTGCCGGCGTAGAGCACGACGACCTGCTGCTCGACCCGCAGGGGGGAGTTCAGGTCCTGCTTCAGCAGCTCGACCAGGCGGTAGCCGCGGTCCAGGGTGGCCTGGGACACGGCGTCGAGCTCGGAGCCGAACTGGGCGAAGGACTCGAGCTCGCGGAACTGCGACAGGTCGCCCTTCAGCGTGCCCACCGCCTTCTTCATGGCCTTGATCTGGGCGGCGCCGCCCACCCGGGACACGGACTGGCCGGTGTCGAACGCGGGGCGGATGCCCGACTTGAACAGGTCCTCCTGGAGGAAGACCTGGCCGTCGGTGATCGAGATCACGTTGGTCGGGATGTAGGCCGAGATGTCGCCGGCCTTGGTCTCGATGACGGGCAGCGCGGTGAGCGAGCCGGCACCGTTCTCGTCGGACAGCTTGGCGGCCCGCTCGAGCAGGCGGCTGTGCAGGTAGAAGACGTCGCCCGGATAGGCCTCGCGCCCCGGCGGCCGGCGCAGCAGCAGCGAGACCTGGCGGTAGGCCTCGGCCTGCTTCGAGAGGTCGTCGTACACGGCGAGCGCGTGCTCGCCGTTCTCCATCCAGTGCTGGCCCATGGCGCAGCCGGCGTAGGGGGCGAGGTACTTGAACGGCGCCGGGTCGGAGCCGCCGGCGACGACCACGACCGTGTAGTCCATGGCGCCGTGCTCGGTGAGGGTGTTCACGGTCTGGGCGACCGTGGACTCCTTCTGGCCGATGGCCACGTAGACGCACTTCACCCCGAGGCCCTTCTGGTTCAGGATGGTGTCGATCGCGATCGTGGTCTTGCCGGTCTTGCGGTCGCCGATGATGAGCTCGCGCTGGCCTCGCCCGATGGGGGTCATCGAGTCGATGGCCTTGATGCCGGTCTGGAGCGGCTCGTGCACGGGCTGGCGGCCCATGATGCCGGGAGCCTGGATCTCCATGCGGCGGGTGCCCACGTTGGTGAGCGGGCCCTTGCCGTCGACCGGGTTCCCGAGGGCGTCGACGACGCGGCCGAGCAGGCCGTCGCCGCAGGGCACCGAGAGGATGTCGCCGGTGGCGCGCACCGCCTGGCCCTCGTTGATGTGGTCGACGTCACCGAGCACCACGGCGCCGATGGACTCCTCGTCGAGGTTCAGGGCCAGGCCCTTGGTGCCGTCCTCGAACTCGAGCAGCTCGTTCACCGCGCAGCCCGGCAGCCCGGTGACCCGGGCGATGCCGTCGCCGACCTCGGCGATCCGGCCGACGGTGGCCTTGCCGATGCTCGGCTCGAACCCCTCGAGGTTCTTGCGGATGGCGGCGGCGATGTCGCCGGCGTTGATGTTCAGATCAGTCATGCGATGCCCCTAGATGGCTTGCTTCAGCTGGTCGAGGCGCCGACGGACGGTGCCGTCGATCACGGTGTCGCCCACCTGGGCGACGAGCCCGCCGAGGACGGACGGGTCGATGACCACCCGGACGTCGACGGGGGTGCCGAGCGACGCCTGGAGGGCGCCGGCCAGGCGCGTCTTCTGGTCGTCGGTGAGGTCGATGGCCGAGCGGACCACGGCGACCTGCCTGCCACCCTCGGCCGCGCCGAGCTCGACGAGGGCATCGGCGATGCCCTGCAGGTCGCGGGTGCGGCCGGCGGCCACGATCATGGAGACCACCGCGAGCGTGGCCTTCGACACCCGACCCTCGAGGATGTCCTCGACGATCTGCTGCCGGCGCCCGGCCGGCAGCTGGGGGTCGGTCAGCGTCGTCGACAGCTCCTCGGAGCCGCCGAGCGTGCGGGCGAGGGTGAACAGCTCGTCCTGCACGGCCCCGAGCTCGCCCTCGGCGCGGGCCACGGCGGCGATGGCCGCGGCGTATGCCTTGTCACGCTCGGAGGCCATGGTCAGCCCTGCCCGTTCGTGCTCGCGACCCGGTTGATGTACTCCTCGACGAGGCGGGTCTGGGCGTCGCGGTCGAGGTTGGCGCCCACGACGCTCTCGGCCGCGCCGATGGCGATGGTGGCGACCTCGCCCCGCAGCTCGTTCATGGCCTGGGCCTTGGCGGCGTCGATGTCGGCCTGCGCCTGGGCGCGGGCCGTGGCGAGCTCGTCATTCAGGCGGGCCTGCTGGTCGCTGCGCAGCTGGTCGGCGCTCTGGCGGGCCTCCTCGATGATCCGGGCGGCCTCGGCCTTGGCGTCGGCGACCTTGGACTCGTAGTCGGCGCGCACGGCCTCGGCGTCGGCCTTGGCCTGCTCGGCGGCGTCGAGGTCGGCCTGGATCTTCGCGGTGCGCTCGGTCATCGCCTTCTTGACGGCGGGGAAGCCGAACTTGAACATGAAGAGCAGCACGACGATGAAGCCGATGCCACCCCAGATGACCTCGTTGATCTCGGGGAGGAGGACGTTCGGGGCCTCGATGCAGGTGGCCACGATCTCCTCGACCTCGTGCAGCGCGTCCTCGTACTCGGGCGTGCCCTCGACGATCTCGCCGGACTCCTTCGCTTCCTGGTAGGCGAGGACCGCAGCCGCGATCTCGGCGTTCTCGTCGAGCGCCTCACCGGTGGCCTCGACGGTGCAGCCCTCGACGGACACGCCGACGGCGCCCGCGGGGGTCGCCAGACCGATCAGCGCGGCGACCCCGAGCGCTGCGATCAGCAGCAGTCTCGTGATGTGTCGCATGGTGCCCTTTCCGCTCAGGCCTGGCCGAGGAAGAAGACCACGAAGCCGATGAGGGCCAAGGCCTCCACGAAGGCGATGCCGAGGAACATCGTGGTGCGGACCATGCCGGCCGCCTCGGGCTGGCGGGCCATGGCCTGGACGGACTGGCCGACCAGGTAGCCGATGCCGATGCCCGGCCCGAGGGCGCCGATGCCGTAGGTGAGGGCCGCGAGGCCGGTGTCGGTGATCTCAGCGAGGAGCATGAGAGTTCCTCTCTCCTTGTGGGTTGTGGGACTGGGTTGGTGGACGGGGCGAGCTAGTGCTCGTGGCTGGTGGCCGAGTCGATGTAGACGGCCGTGAGCAGGGTGAACACGTAGGCCTGCAGGAACGACACGAGGATCTCGAAGGCCACGAAGAAGATGAGCGCGAACAGCGGCAGGGGCAGGAAGAGCGCGTACCACTTCTGCGTCCACAAGGCCGCGGTGAGCACGGCGAAGGTGACGAGGAGGATGTGGCCGGCGAGCAGGTTGGCGAAGAGCCGGACCATCAGGGAGAAGGGCCGCACCAAGAAGTTCGAGACGAACTCGATCGGGACGATGATCGGCAGCAGGCCGATCGGCACGCCCGGCGGGATGAGGCTGTGCTTGAGGTAGCCGAGCGGGCCGTGCTCGATGATGCCGGCGATGTTGAAGACGAACCACACGAAGATGGCGAGGAACAGCGGCAGGGCGATGCGGGCGGTGGCCGGCATCTGCACGCCGGGGATCACCTCGAAGATGTTGCAGAAGAAGATGAAGAAGAACATCGCCGTGAGCATCGGCGCCCACTTGAGGCCCCGGGGCCCCATGGACTGCATGATGATCCCGTTCTCCACGAAGGTGACGGAGGACTCGGCGAAGTTCTGCGCCCCGGTGGGCACGAGCTTGCGCTGGTTGCCCAGGACGAAGATCAGCATCGTCAGGATGATCGCAGCGAAGTAGACGAGGACGACCTTGTTGATCCCGAAGGGCGTGTCCTCGAACAGGAACACCGGCCAGTCGACGATGTGGCTCAGCGGCGGGAACTTGAGAGCAAGGATTCCGGGGCCGGGGATCATCGGCGTCGCTCCTTGGAGGGAGAATTTGCAGGGGCGGGGGAGGGCTTGAGGCCGGGGTGGGCGAGGCTGGCCGACACGTAGCGCAGCTCCCAGAAGAGGAGCCCGAGGTGCGTGACGACGAGCGTGAGCCCGAGGGTGGGCAGGTGGATCCAGGACAGGTCCTGGAGCAACCACACGACGAGGAACAGCGCTCCGATGCGCACGGCGTAGCCGCCGAGGGCGACGCCCATGAGCAGGCCGAGGCTGATGCGCCCGGCCCACACGAGGCTGGCGGCGGCGAGCAGCAGGTTGCCGACCACCAGCGCGACGGCCACGGCGGCGGACAGCGCACCGTCGACGCCGGCGGCCACCGCGGCCACGGCCACGAGCACCGGGGCGACGGGGAGGGCCTTGCGCAGCAGGTCGCCGACGAGCTCGAACTCCGGAGCGGCACCGGCCTCGGCCCCGGAGGGCGCGCCCGGTGCGGCGACGGGGGTCACGAAGCGGCCTTCCGGTCTGCCCACAGGTCGGTGGGGGCGCCGGTGTCGGCGGCGGGGGCCGAACCGCTGCGGCGGGCCCAGCGGCTGCGCGACTCGAGGTCGCGCATCTCGGCGTCGTAGCCGTACCACATCTTGGCGATGGTGCCCACGACGGCGAAGGTGCCGAGGGCGATGGCGAGCCACGGGCCCGTGCCGAGCCACGCGTCGAGGAGCCAGCCCAGAGCGCCGAAGAGGAGCGGGGTCACGGCGAGCTCGACGCCACGCGCCGCGTCGTCGCTGATCAGCTCCTTCGCAGCTGGCTTGTCGCTCTTCGGGGGCACGGTTCGGCGAGGTCCTCGGACGGCGCTTGTGAAGCGTTTCGCAATCTACGAACCCAGGTCGCGAGGCAGCAAATCCTCCCCCGGGCGCACGACGGCGGGGGAACGTAGCAGGGGGAGGTGCACCCCCGGAGCGGGCGCCCTCCGTCGGCACGCCGAGACGGAACTGGCAGCAGCTCCGTTGCACCCCCCGACGAAACTGACAGCAGCTCCGTTGCACGCCCCCGACGAAACTGGCAGCAGCTCCGTTGCACGCCCCCGACGAAACTGGCAGCAGCTCCGTTGCACTCAGCGGCCGGTGCGATCCTCGACCGGGTGCTCCCGGCGGGCGCGGCGCTCGGTGCGGGCCTGCGGGTGCAGCACGGTGTAGAGGAGCAGCGCCAGGGCGGCGATGCCGATGGGCAGGGCGCCGTCGTCGGAGCTGGTGTACACGGGGTACAGGACGAGGCCCGAGAGCAGCGCCGTCCAGGTCCACAGGATCACCACGCTGCGCCGCTGCCCGTGCCCGAGGTCCATGAGCCGGTGGTGCAGGTGCCCCTTGTCGGCGGCGGTGACCCCCGTCTTGCTGCGGGCGCGCCGCACGATGGCGTAGGCGGTGTCGAAGATCGGCACGCCGAGGATCACCAGCGGGATGAACATCGGGGCGAAGAAGAAGAACGTCTGGCTCGCCGAGTCGGCAGTGGAGTTGCCGCCCACGGCGATGGACGACGCCGCCATGAGCAGGCCCAGCAGCAGCGCGCCGCCGTCGCCCATGAAGATCGAGGCCGGGTTCCAGTTGTGGGGCAGGAAGCCCACGCAGGCACCGCACGTCGCGAGGGCGACGAGCGGGGCGACGTTGTCGGGTGCGAGCTGGGCGATCGACGGGTCGCCCATGCGCTCGGCGAACAGGTAGAGGGCCCCGGCGGCGATCGCGACGATGCCGGCGGCCAGGCCGTCCAGGCCGTCGATGAGGTTGATGGCCTGGCACATGCCGACCACCCACACCACGGTGACCAGGGCCGCCATGTCGGGCGACAGGTTGATGAGCCCGAGCTCGGGCATGCGGAACAGCAGGATCGACACGCCGGCGACGTTGAGGATCGAGCCGGCGAGCACGGTGCCCGCCGTCTTGGCCGGCGCGGAGATCTCGCGCACGTCGTCGACGGCCCCCACCGCGTACACCACGATCGCCGCCACCACCACGCCGAGGGGGACGGTGGGCGCGTCGAAGATGGCGCCGAAGCCGCCGCCTCGCCAGCCGACGAGCATCCCGGCCAGGAACCCGGCGAGCAGCCCGAGGCCGCCGAGCGTGGGCGTGGGCTTCTCGTGGACGCGCCGGTCGTCGGGCACGGCGATCGCGCCGACGCGCCGGGCGAGCGCGCCGGCGAGCGGCGTGGCGACCAGCGTGGTCAGCGCCGCGGCGAGGAAGACGAGGAGCGCGTCCACCGGCGCGCCTCAGCGACCGGGCGTCAGGCCGGGTAGGGGGCGAACTTGCCGCACAGCGCCCGCACCTCGTCGCGCACGGCGGCGATCTCGCCCTCGTCCTCGCGCCCGTCGAGCGTGCGGACGATCAGCTCGGCGATCTGCTCCATCTCCTCGACGCCCATGCCCTGGGTGGTCACCGCCGGGGTGCCGATGCGCAGGCCGGAGGTGATGTACGGGGGGCGGGGGTCGTCGGGGACGGTGTTCTCGTTCAGCGAGATGCCGGCCCGGTCGAGGGCGAGGCGGGCCTTCTTGCCGGACAGGTCCGCGTCGTAGGAGCGCAGGTCCACCAGCAGCAGGTGGTTGTCGGTGCCGCCCGACACCAGGCGCAGGCCCCGACCGGCGAGGCCGCGGGCGAGGGCCTCGGCGTTGCGGACGATGTCGGCGGCGTAGGTGCGGAACTCGTCGGTGGCGGCCTCGGCGAAGGCCACCGCCTTGCCGGCGATGACGTGGTCGAGCGGACCACCCTGCAGCCCGGGGAACATCGCCTTGTCGATGCGGTCGGCCAGCTCGTCGGTGCACAGGATCGCCCCGCCGCGCGGGCCGCGCAGCGTCTTGTGGGTGGTGAACGTGACGATGTCGGCCACGGGCACCGGCGACGGGTGGGCGCCACCGGCGACCAGGCCGGCGATGTGGGCGGCGTCGAACATGAACCACGCCCCGACCTCGTCGGCGATCTCGCGGAACGGGGTCGGGTCGATGATGCGGGGGTAGGCGGTGGCGCCGGCGACGATGATCTTGGGCCGGTGCTCGCGGGCCGCGTCGCGCACCTGGTCCATGTCGATGCGCTCGTCGGAGGCGGTGACCCCGTAGGACACGAAGTGGTACAGCTTGCCGCTGGCGTTCACCGGGGAGCCGTGCGTGAGGTGGCCCCCCTGGTCGAGGCGCAGGCCGAGCACCGTGTCGCCCGGGTCGAGCAGGGCGAGGTACACGCCCATGTTGGCGTTGGCGCCGGCGTGGGGCTGCACGTTGGCGTGCGCCGCGCCGAAGAGCGACTTCGCTCGCTCGATGGCCAGGGTCTCGACGTCGTCGATGACCTCGTTGCCGCCGTAGTACCGCTTGCCCGGGTAGCCCTCGGAGTACTTGTTCGTGAGCACCGACCCTGTGGCCCGCATCACCGCCGGCGACGTGAAGTTCTCCGACGCGATCAGCTGGAGGGTGGTGTTCTGGCGCTCGACCTCGCGGTCGATGAGCCCGAACAGCTCGTCGTCGTCCATCTGCGGCCAGGGCATGGGCTCAGTCTGCTTCCTCTCGCTCGATGGCGGCGATCCCCTCGACGCGGCGCTCGTGGCGGCCGCCCTCGAAGGGGGTGGTGAGCCACAGCTCGAGGATCTCGTCGGCCAGGCCCTCGGCCACGATCCGGGCCCCCATGGCGAGCACGTTGGCGTCGTTGTGCTCGCGGCTCATGCGGGCCGTGTAGAGCTCGTTGCACAGCGCGGCTCGCACACCGCGGACCTTGTTGGCGGCGATCTGCTCGCCCTGGCCCGAGCCGCCGAGCACGACCCCGCGATCTGCCTCACCGCGCACGACGGCCCGGCCGACGGCCGCCATGATCGGCGGG
>Ga0208490_100415_pt1 | contig 27560 bp, 22 predicted proteins | sample SubbioAug_CSWold_FD_184818 | JGI IMG/M metagenome (GOLD analysis project Ga0208490, IMG submission 184818) | Serpentinite rock and fluid subsurface biosphere microbial communities from McLaughlin Reserve, California, USA - CR11Aug_CSWold (SPAdes) | ecosystem: Environmental > Terrestrial > Deep...
CCTCGGACGCCTGCATGAAGCTCGCGGCTGGATCCCCTTCCCGTCCCTGCGGGACGCCGGGGATGACACCCGAGGGGGAGGCTTGCCGCGGGGGGAGGAAGTTCACCCCCCGCTTCATCGGCATGCGCGGCGCGCTCTCGCAATGGCTGCTTGTGCGGAGCGATCACGTCTCGGTGACGGTCTCGGCGGCGGGAAGTTCGGTCGATGAAAATCCAGATGCCCTGATCGCGCGTATCTGGAACGAGATTGCGGCTGCAATGTTGGCTGCAGGTCTGCATGTCGTTCGAGGGGAGGGCAGTCGGATAGTGAAGGAGAAGCGCGCCACGATCCGACAGGAAGCGGGGCCCGACAGGGTTCTGCCGGTGTCTCCCTATGCCAATCTCGCGCTTGCGGGGGACTGGATCAGCGATCTTCCGGCGACCATCGAGAGCGCCACGATTTCGGGCGAGGACAGCGTCGCAACCCTGCTTCGCGAGCAAAAGCCATGAGACCGCTCATCGTGCTCCTCGCCAGCCCGCGCGGCTTTTGCGCGGGCGTCGAGCGCGCGGTGAACGTGGTAGAGGAGCTGCGCCGAGCGACGGAGCGGACGGTGCATGTGCGCCACGAGATCATCCACAACCGCCGCGTCGTCGATGCCCTGGCGGCAGAGGGCGTTGTCTTCGTCGATGAGGTCGAAGAGATCCCCGAGGGCGGCGTTGCGGTGTTCTCCGCGCATGGCGTCTCCCGCGCGGTCGAGGAGGAGGCGCGCGCGCGCGGGCTCGACATCGTCGATGCGACCTGCCCGCTGGTCCGCCGCGTGCATCTCGAGGGCCGCCGGCATGCGGCAGCGGGGCGCGAGATCGTGGTGATCGGGCACGCCGAGCATGTCGAGGTCGAGGGGATCGTAGGCCAGATCGAGGGCGTGGTGCATGTGGTGGCGGGCGTCGAGGATGTGGCGCGCCTCCGCGTCGCCGATCCCGCGCGGCTGGCCTACGTCACCCAGACGACGCTCTCCGTCGACGACACCCGTGCCATCATTGCGGCGCTGAAGGAGCGCTTCCCGGACATCGTCGGCCCCGACATCAAGACCATCTGCTATGCGACGCAAAACCGCCAGGCCGCGGTGCGGATGATAGCGGAACGCGCCGAGCGCTTCATCGTCTGCGGGGCGCGCAACAGCTCGAACTCGAACCGCCTGCGCGAACTTGCGAGCTTCCTCGGCCGCCCGGCGCTTCTCGTGGAGGAGGCGGGCGAGATCGCGGAGAGTTTCGTCGAGGATTGCGAGATCATCGGCCTCACCGCCGGCGCTTCCGCGCCCGAAGTCATGGTGCGCGAGGCGCTCGCGCGGCTGGCGCAGTGGCGGGAACTGCGCGTCGAGGAGGTCACCGTAACCACCGAGACGACGCAGTTCGCCCCGGTTGATCTCGCGCGGTTTCGCTCGGCGGTGGGTGCGGGCTGAACCTGTCGCCCGATTGACAAGGCGGCGCGGTCGGGCGTCATATTGCATACAAACGAAATCAAGAAATGCGCGCCATCCAAGGGGCGGGGAGAGGAAGCCTCATGAGGAGCGAGCGCACCCAGGTCGGGATCGTCGGCGCGGGGCCGGCGGGGCTGCTGCTGTCGCATCTTCTGGCGCTCGCGGGCATCGAATCCATTATCGTCGAAGCGCGCTCGCGGCTGCATCTCGAGGAGCGCATCCGGGCGGGCGTGCTCGAGCAGGAGACGGTCGATGTCCTGCGCGAGACCGGCGTGGGCGCGCGGATGGACCGGGAGGGGCTCGTCCATCACGGGATCGCCCTGAAGTTCGGGGGCAAGGGTCACCGCATCGATCTCACCGAACTCACCGGCAAAGGCGTGATGGTCTACGGCCAGCATGAGGTGGTGAAGGATCTCATCGCGGCAAGGCTGGAGGATGGCGACACGATCCGTTTCGAGGTCGAAGACACCAGCGTCCACGACATCGCAAGCGAGCAGCCTTCGATCCGCTACGCCAAGGACGGCCTCGATCACGAAATCCGCTGTGACTTCATCGCCGGTTGCGACGGCTTCCACGGGATCTGCCGGCCGGCGCTCCCAGATGACGTGCTGCGCGTCTATGAGCGCGTCTACCCCTTCGCCTGGCTCGGCATCCTGGCGAAGGCGCCACCCGCCTCGCACGAGCTGATCTACGCCAACCACGATAACGGCTTCGCGCTGCTCTCCATGCGCTCGCCCGAGATCAGCCGGCTCTATCTTCAATGCGCCCCGGACGAGGATATCGCCAACTGGCCCGACGAGCGGATCTGGGAGGAGCTGCATGCGCGGCTCGCGGGCGATGGTTTCGTGCTGGACGAAGGTCCGATCATCCAGAAGAGCGTCACGGCGATGCGCAGCTTCGTCGCCGAGCCCATGCGCCACGGGCGGCTGCTGCTCGCGGGCGATTCCGCCCATATCGTGCCGCCGACGGGCGCCAAGGGGATGAACCTGGCCGTGGGCGATGTGCGGGTGATGGCGCGGGCGCTGGAGGCGCATTACGCCGGGCGCGGGAGCGAGAAGCTCGACGCCTATTCCCAGACCTGTCTGCGGCGGATCTGGAAGGTGCAGCGCTTCTCCTGGTGGATGACGCAGATGCTGCATCGCTTCGACGACGACACCCCCTTCGACCGCCGCCGCCAGCTCGCCGAGCTCGACTACGTGACGAGCTCGCGCGCTGCCGCGCAATCGCTCGCGGAGAATTACGTCGGGCTGCCGATGGATTGGGGCTGAGCATGAGCTTTTCCGCCCTCGATTCCGCGCTGACGGGACCGCTCTTTGCGAGCGAGCGCATGCGGGCGCTGTTCTCCGATCGCGCCCGCCTCGCGGCCATGATCGAGGCCGAGACGGCGCTTGCCCGCGCGCAGGCGCGCTTCGGGCTCGTCTCGCCAGATCTCGCCCCGGCGCTCGAAGCAATCACCCCGGAACAGCTCGACATCGAGGCGATCGGGCGCGAGACGGCGCTCGCCGGCGTGCCGGTGATCCCCTTTGTCAAGGCGATGCGCAGGCTCCTGCCGCCCGCCGTCGAGCCCGATTTCCACAAGGGCGCGACGACGCAGGATATCGCCGACACCGCCCTCGTCCTGCAAATGCGCCGTGCGTTTTCGCTTATCGCGGAGGATACGATCGCGACAATGCGAGCCTTGCAGGCGCTGGCTTCCACCCATGCCCGCACGGTCTGCCCCGGGCGCACCTATGGCCAGCACGCGGCCCCCGTCAGCTTCGGCTACAAGGTCGCCGTCTGGAACATGGGGATCGCGGATGTGGCGCTGCGGGCGCGGGAGGTGCGTGGGCGCGCGTTGATGGCGTCTCTCGGCGGACCGGTGGGGACGCTTGCCGGGATGGGCGCGCAGCGGCTTGAGATCGCCGAGGCCTTTGCCGATGAACTCGGCCTCGCATCGGCTCCGATATCATGGCACACGCGGCGCGCCGGCATCGCCGAGGCGGGGCATTGGCTCGCCATGCTGATCGCGGCGCTGGCGCGAATGGCGGGGGATGTGGCGCATCTTGCATCGACCGAGGTCGCGGAGGTCGCCGAGCCGCACCAGCCCGGTCGCGGCGGCTCGTCCGCCATGCCGCACAAGCGCAACCCCGTCTCCTGTACCGTGATCCTTGCTGCCGCCTCTGCCGCGCGCGGCCTCGCGCTCCCCCTGCTGGACGCGATGGTGAGCGCGCATGAGCGGCCCGCTGGGGCGTGGCACGCGGAATGGCATGCGCTGCCGCAACTGTTCGGGCTCGCCTCCGGCGCGCTGCGCGAGGCGCGGGTGCTGGCTGAGGGGCTGGACGTCGATGCGGCGCGCATGACCGCCAATCTCGACGCGACGCGGGGGCTGATATTTGCCGATGCGGCGGCGGCAGAGCTTGCGCCTTCGATTGGCGCAGGGGTGGCGCACAGGATCGTCACGCAGGCGGCCGACAAGGTGCGGGCGAGCGGTGATCATCTGCGCGATGTGCTGGCGCGCGATCACGCCGTTGTCGCTACTGTACTCGACGGGGCCTTCGATCTCGGCCCGTCGGTCGATGCAGCGGCGGCTTGGGTCGCGCGGGTTGATCCGGCGATTGAGGACGCTTGCGAGCGGCTGCGGTAAGGCTTCCGGAAACTGCGACTAGCCGCCCCTCCAGTGTCATCCCCGGCTGGAGCCGCGCAGCGGCGGAAGGGAAGGGGATCGCGCCGTGAGCTTGATGCAGGCGGTGCGGCAGGGAGCGTTTCATCGGCGGCACGTCACGATCCTCTTCCCGGCGCTTCGCGCCGCCGTGGATGACACTGACCGGAGCGCAGGGTGGACGCCCGGCAAGTGCGCAAACCCCATCTGCCTCTAGGCTCTTCGGCTTATTCGTTCTCGCCGCCCGATGGCTTAAACCGGAGGTCAACGTTACATTCTTTCAAATCAGCTTTGCGAGAGCCTCATGCCGATCGATCAGAACTCCGCCATTCACGCCTTCTCCGACGAGACCCGCATCGCGCAGATGGTCACCCGACTGTGCGAGTGGGTGCGCGTTGAGAGCCCCACTCGCAACGCCAACGCGGTCAACGCCATGATGGATCTGCTCGTCTCCGGGGTCGAGGGCGAGAGCCTGGCCATCGAGCGGGTTCCTGGTCGCGACGGGCTGGGCGATGCGGTCATCCTGCGCGCGGGCCCGCAGAACGACCGCGAGCCGCTCCTCGTCATGTCGCATCTCGACACGGTGCATCCGATCGGCACGGCCGAGAAGGACAACCCCGTGCGTCGCGAGGGCGACAGGCTCTACGGTCCTGGCATCTACGACATGAAGGGCGGGGCATATCTGGCGCTCGAGGCCTTTCTCGAAGTCTCGCGGCGCGGCACGAGCGCGCGCCCGCTGGTCTTCCTCTTCACGCCGGACGAGGAGATCGGCTCGATCACGACGCGCGGCCTGATCGAGGATCTGGGGCGCAAATCCGCCGCCGTGCTGGTGACGGAGCCGGCCCGCGAGGGCGGCCGCATCGTCACCTCGCGCAAGGGGGTGGGGCGCTACGACATCCACATCGAGGGCCGCCCGGCGCATTCCGGCTCCAAGCACGCGGAGGGCCGCAACGCCATCCACGAGGCCGCGCGGCAGATCTCGAAGATCGAGGCGATGACGGATTACGAGCGCGGCGTGACGACGACCGTCGGGCTGATCAGCGGCGGCACGGCCATGAATACCGTGCCGCAGCATTGCCGGTTCTCGGTGGATCTGCGCGTGGCGACCGTGGCGGACGGGGAGGAATTCACCGCGCTGCTCAAGGGGCTGACGCCGCTCGCGCCGGATTTCAAGGTCACCGTCACCGGCGGCATGAACCGCCCGCCCTTCGAGAAGACGCCGCAGGTGAGCGAATTGTTCGCGCTGGCGCAGGAGATCGGCATCGAGATCGGCCTCGACGTGCAGGATGTCGCCCGCACCGGCGGCGGCTCCGACGGCAATTTCACTGCCGTCTTCGGCATCCCGACGCTCGACGGCCTCGGGATCGACGGCGACGGGGCGCACACTCTGCAGGAATACGGCCTGATCTCGTCGATCGCGCCGCGTGCCAAGCTGATCGCAGGGCTGCTCGAACAGATCCGCTGAAGCAGGATCGACCTTTCCGCGTGAAGGGATGATTAACCGGCAGCGGTGACACTGGCGCATGATGAAAACGCGTCATTCCACCGCTGCCGCACTTCTCGCCGCTACGCTCGTTGCTGTCGCCTGGATGCCGCGTGACGCTGCGGCGCATTTCAACGACCTCCCCGAAATCGTTCGCGACGAACTCTTCTATCTGACGCGCGTCTGCACGGCGGTCGGCGGTCGCCCCGGCGATCCGATGACGGCGATCGAGCGCGTCGATCTCGACGGGGACGCCATCCCCGACATCATCCTCGATGCCGGTCGTTTCACCTGCGCCGGCGTCGTGCCGGAGGCGCATTGTCCCGAAGTCGGTTGCTCGACCTCGGTTTTTCTCAGCCACCGCGGCAGCTGGCGACCGGCCTTCGACGTCGTCGGCTCCCATTGCATCGACCGCACCACCACGCCCGCGACCTTCGTCACCATCCAGCGCAATTTCATCGCGGACGGCTCGATGACGATTCTGAACGTGCGCTATCGCTTCTCGAAAGGGATGGCGTTTCAGGAGGGGCGGGGGAGTTGTTGAGGCGCAGGGGCTGGGCCGAGGCGTTTTCGATGTTGCGCGTCTTCTCGCCAACCGACAAGCTCTGCGCCTGACTGTCGAGCACCGGAGGTTGCATGGCGAAGTCGATAGCCGAGCGCTACGAGCGATTTGCGCAGGTCGAGGCGGCCGGGCGGTCTCCCCTGTATGAAAGGCTCGCCCTGCACGTCGCGGGATCCGCGTCCGCGCTGCGATTTCTTGCGAGGCTTCCCGAAAGCCGCCAGCAGCCGAACCTGCTCTTCGGAGCCATCCGCCTCGTCGCCGGGACCCCGGTTTCGACGACGGATTTCGATGCGGCGCTCGCTGATCACGGGGGAGCAATCGCGCAGACGATGCTGTCGCGCACGACGCAGACCAACGAACCGGCACGCTGCGCATCGTTGCTGCCGGCGCTCTCGCGCATCGATGGGCCATTGGCGCTGATCGAGGTCGGCGCATCCGCCGGGCTCTGCCTCCTGCCCGATTGCTATGGCTACGATTGGGGACGGCTGCAGCTTCCGGCTCCGGCTTGCGGCGGAGAAGCAGGACCCGTCTTTCGTTCGGAAGCGTCGCAGGACACGCCGCTGCCGACACGGCATCCCGAAATCGTCTGGCGAGCGGGGCTGGACCTCAACCCCCTGGACGTCCTCGATGATGCCGACATGGCCTGGCTCGAATGCCTCGTCTGGCCCGAGCACCACGAGCGCCTCGCCAATCTGCGGGCGGCTGTCGCAGTCGCCCGGCGCTCGCCGCCGCGCATCGTCTCCGGGGATCTCACGAGGGACCTCGCTGCGCTGATCGCGGAGGCGCCCGTTGATGCAACGCTGGTCGTCTTCCACACCGCCGTGCTCAGCTACATCGCGGATCAGGCGGTCCGGGACGCGTTCGCCAAAGACATGCTCGCGAGCCGCGCAATCTGGCTCAGCAACGAAAGCCCGCGGGTCTTTCCGCAGTTTTCCAGCGCGGAACCACCCGGCAAGGGGCTGTTTCTCCTCGCACGGAACGGAGAGCCCCTCGCCTGGACCGGCCCACACGGCCAGTCGGTCGCGTGGATCGGGAATCCGGAGTGATTCAGCTGGCCGCCTTGACCGCAGCGAGGCGTGATCGTGGCGACCGCCCCTCGCTGCGGGAAGCCGTCCTTCACATCAGCCCTCGTCCTCGGGGATGTTGTGACCATCGGGAGGCACCAGCGTGAAGGTCTCCCATCCGCCGAGCGTGCCGGCGTCCGTGTGGATCGGATACGCGTTGGCGGCCTCGCCCCAGCCCCCGCCGTTCGTCGCGGTCCAGTAGTATCCGGATTTCGAGCGGATCGCATACTTCCCGGACGCCTGGATGATGAATTCGAGCAGCTCGTTCTCGCCTTCCTCGGTCGCATTGGTGACGAGCGGGTAGCTCTCGCCACTCCCGCCGATCCCGCCGCCGTTCACTGCGGTCACGTATTTGCCGCCGGCGGTGATGAGCGCGAACTTCCGGTTGGCGATGTCGGTCCACTGCAGGATGAACTGCTCGTTTTCGCCGACGGTGGTCGCGGTCGTGGTGATGGGGACGCTGGCCCCCCCGCCGAGGCCCCCGTCGTTCACCATGGAGACGAAGTTCTTGCCGTCATAGGTCCGCATGAAGCCGGGGAAGCTGACGAGGGTCACCGGGTCGATCTTGCCGCCGCTCGGGCTGGTGAACGACAGTGCGCCGTCGCTGTCGACGACGATGGCGAGCTGGCCGTTCCCGTCGTAGCGGAAGACCCAGTTCAGTTGGTCGAAGGTGATCAGCACGCCGTAGGTCTGGGTGGAGGGGCCAAGCGGCGTCGTGCCGATATCCTTGAAATAGGCGATGCCCTTGTAGGGCACGTTCAGCGCGACGGTGCGCGTATCGCCGAGCAAGGGGAAGTTCGGCGGAGTGATCGTTGCGCCGCTGAGGACGACGTAGTTCAGCGCAACGTCGAGTTCGTAGTTGTTGGTGAGAGAACTGACCGACCACATGTTCAGTTTCCAATCTTTTGAACGAGCGAGTGCTGGCCGATCCAGGTGAGGATCCGGCCGACTTCCGTATCCGTGACGACTGCTTCGTTGGCGGTGATCGTGATCCGGCGGAAATCCCAGTAATCGGTGCCTGTGGAGAAGCGCATCGGTTGGGAGGACGGATCGGTCCAGGCCACGTCCGCCGACCACGCGAGCAGATCTTCCATGAACAGGTTGTCGATGCTGGTGATCGGGAATTTCTGCGTCTGTCCCGGTTTGAAATCGTCGTTGCCCGCCGACGACAGCACCCAGGACCGATACCCGGCTTCGTCCGAGCCGAGCTGGAAGGTCAGGCTCATGTTTTGGTTGTCGGTCGGCATTCCGAAGAAAGTCCGGTCGCCGGTGGTGATCTCGACATCGAGGGTTTCGACGGGCGTCTTGTCGGTGTCTCGCAGTTCACGATTGACATAGATGATCTCGACAATCGGCATGTGGCGCATGATGTAGGTCTGCTCGGGTTCGAGCCGTTCCCGGATCTCCGAGTTGCCCGTGTAGTACATTAGGTTCTGCTCTTCGAGTTTGGTCGGCCTTACGGGTCGTTCCTCGGGCCAGTGCTTCAGGCCGAGGTAGTGCCCGATCTCGTGGGCGATGGTGATCGCGAGGTTCTCGATGTCGGTGTTGTCAGTGCTCGAGGGATTGCTTTCCAGGTTGATGAGCACGGCCGAGCGGTTCGTGATGAAGCCTTGCGGACCAGGGATACCTCCGGAAATCCCTGCGACCTTCTTTCCGTCAATCTTGCCGTCGATCTTGCCGCCGACCTTCAGGTCCTGGACAAAGATCACGCTGATCGCATCGGTGGAGGCGTTTTCGCTGACTGCGGCCGCCGTATTCGGGTCGTTGAACGCAATTGAAATGCCACCTTCCGGAAGTCGATAATTCTTTATTTTGCCGAAAGAGCACGCGATACCAGCTACAGAGAAGATTTTTGATATTTTTCTCTTGGTTCTGTTAATAAATTTATTAACATTGTTTGTGTTTGATCTGCTATAGACCGCGAAATTGATTTTGAGTCCGTAACCGTTGATCTGTTTACTCGGATCTCTAATACGTTGCACAATTTTCATTTCAGGCTGCGTTACAGGGTCGTGGTAGAAGACACTGACGCCAGTCCAGCTCCCTTCAATTTCTTTGACGGATTTTTCGGCGATCGGCGTGGAGTACGCCGTGATGCCGTTATGCGCGATCGCAAAGCCCTTGTTTGATCGGGTTGCTTTCAAGGGATTGGAGTAGAGGCTCGCGAAAGAGGCGTCCGGAATTGGCGTCCCGGAGCTGCTGGTCAACTGACTCGAGTACTTTTCGTGGTGCGTCCCAAGGGCGTAGAAGCAAAAACAGTCTGCGTCTGGTTCAATGCTGAACGAGAATTCACTTCCGTCCGCCGTCCGGTTTTCTGGAATGGAAACGATAATCGAGGCGCCGCTCATGTTCCGCTTCTCCTGATGCGATATTTCGCAATCAATCATGAGCTGATATGTCTTACATAACCACTAATAGTTGTTTTAACTCCTGGTCGTGTTGCGCGCGCTTCGAATAGTCGCTTCGCATCAACGTCACAGCTGGATCTCCTTGTGTCTTCCTCGCCGACCTCAAGTGCTGCTAGGCTCGCGGTTGCAGCGGGGTCAGTGGCCGCCGACCCCGCTGCGGGCGGGATCTCCGGCCGGGGACGACACCGAACGGGGCGAGAGGCATCCAGGCTGACGATCCGCGGCAAGATTGCGGGAAGTGCGGCATCCTCTGCATTGCGGCGAGGCGCGGGTCGGGATAAACCTCTTCTCCATGTGGACGAAATTCGCCAATCCCGGATTCTTCATGCGCTGGTCGAGCCGGCTTCTGCCGTGGTTCGTCGGTGCGACCATGCTCACTTTCGCGGTGGGGCTGTACATGACCTTCTTCACCGCGCCCGCGGACTACCAGCAGGGCGAGACGGTGCGGATCATGTATGTGCATGTGCCGGCCGCCTGGCTCGCCATGTTCATGTATTCCATCATGAGCGCATCTGCCATCGGCACCCTCGTCTGGCGTCATCCGCTGGCGGATGTCTCGCAGAAGGCGGCGGCCCCCATCGGGGCGGCGTTCACGCTGGTCTGCCTGATCACGGGCGCGCTCTGGGGCAAGCCCATGTGGGGCACCTACTGGGTCTGGGATGCGCGGCTGACCTCGGTGCTCGTGCTCTTCCTCGTCTATTGCGGCATCATGGCGCTGTGGCGCGCCATCGACGATCCCAACCGCGCCGCGCGCGCCGTCGCGATCCTGACGCTGGCGGGCTTTCTCAACCTGCCGATCATCAAGTTCTCCGTCGATTGGTGGAACACGCTGCACCAGCCGGCCTCCGTGATGAGGCTCGCCGCTCCCGCGATCCACCCCTCGATGCTGTACCCGCTGATCGTGATGGCGATCGCGTTCAGCCTCCTTGCGGTCACGATGCACGCCTATGGCATGCGCACCGAGATCATGCGCCGCCGGGTGCGCACGCTCAACATTCTCGAAGCCGAGCGCCTCGACCAGCGCGCGGCGGCGTAAGGGACGCAGATGTTCGATCAATACGCCCCCTTCATCATCGGCTCCTACGCCGCCGTCGTCCTGATCATAGGAGGGCTGGCGTTGCAGATGATCCTCGACAATCGAGCCCAGAAGCGCGCCCTGGCCGAGCTCGAAACGCGCGGCGTTGCGCGACGATCCGCTGCGGCGGCGCAGGTGAAAGCATGATGGCCGAAAATTCCGCAGCCGAGACGGCAGACAAGGCGCCGGAGACGACGCAGCCGGCTCCGCAAAGCCCGATGCGCTTCATCTTCCTCCTGCCGGTGATCATTTTCGGCGCGCTGGCTCTCGTCTTCCTCGTGCGCCTCTACGGCGGCGATCCTTCGGTCGTGCCCTCCGTCCTGATCAACAAGCCCGCCCCCGAATTCGCCCTCGCGCCGCTCGAGGGCCTGCGTACCGAATCCGGCCCCATTCCGGGCCTGACGCGGGCCGATCTCGTCGCCGGCGAGGGTGATGCTCGCGTGTCCATCGTCAACGTCTGGGCCTCCTGGTGCGTGCCCTGCCGCGACGAGCACCCTGTGTTGATGGAGCTTGCCAAGGACGACGGGCTGCGGGTTTTCGGCATCAACTACAAGGACCGCCCGGAGAACGCCCGGCGCTTTCTCGGCGCGCTCGGCAATCCGTATGAGGCCGTCGGCGTCGATGAAAACGGCCGATCCGCCATCGACTGGGGGGTCTACGGCGTTCCCGAGACCTTCATCGTCGATCGCAACGGCGTCATCCGCCACAAGCATATCGGCCCGATCCTGCCGCATCAGATGGAGGGCTTCGTGGCGCAGGTGCGCGAAGCGGAGCTGCCGCTGCAGTAGGAGACTCCGGCCTTTCGTCTCCCTCCCCTCAGGGGAGGGCCGGGGTGGGGTAGGCCGCGCCAGCGGCCATTTCGCGGGCCCCGCTTCTGGAGCGTTGTGGAGCCTCACGCCCCTTCGCGCGTTGCGCGAATACCCCACCCTTAATCCCTCCCCTGAGGGGAGGGAAATCACCTCAATGAAGCGCAAGGGGACAAGCTGCAGGGGCGTGCGCGATTTTGGAGCGCCGCAGCAGAGCCCCACCCGAACCACGAATCAAGGCTTGCGGTGCGCGCCCTAATCGTGAACCCTGACGCACAATTCCTCGCATGAGCATCCACGCTGGAGAAATGCATTGGCCGATCCGACCCTGCCCGCCGCCGTATCCGGCGAGCGACACGAAATCACGGGCCGTGCCGGTCGGTTGAGCTACTACGTGGCGGGGGAGGGGGAGCCGCTGCTTCTGATCCACTCGATCAATGCCGCCGCCTCCGCCTTCGAGATGTCGCCGATCTACGAGCACATGAAGGCGACGCGACGGGTCTACGCGGTGGATCTCCCCGGCTACGGCTTTTCCGACCGCTCGGACAGGCGCTACGACATCGCGCTCTTCGTCGATGCCGTGCGCGAGATGAGCGACCTGATCGCGAAGGAATGCGGCGAGCAGGCGATCGATGCGGTGGCGCTTTCGCTCTCCTGCGAGTTCCTCGCCCGCGCCGCCGCTGAGCGGCCCGAGCGTTTCCGCACGATCACCCTCGTCACGCCCACCGGCTTCAACCGCAGCGGCGCCAAGCGCCGGGGGCCGGCGGGGGAGAGCGTGGAGGTGCGCGGGCTCTACAAGTCGCTGACGTTCCCGCTGTGGCGCGAGGGCCTGTTCACGGTGCTGGTGAGCGAGAAGAGCATCCGCTATTTCCTGCGCCGCACCTTTGGTTCGAAGGATGTACCGCCCGAACTCGTGCGCTACAGCTACCTCACCTCGCACCAACCCGGCGCGAGCCGCGCACCGTTTGCATTCCTCTCGGCGAGACTGTTCTCCGCCGACATCCGCAACCTCTACGAATCGCTGACGCTCCCCGTCTTCGTTCCCCACGGGACGCGTGGCGATTTCGCCGATTTCTCCGGCGCGGAATGGGCGCGCGAGCGGGCGAACTGGCACTTCATGCCGTTCGAGGCCGGAGCCATGCCGCATTTCGAGAGGCTGGATGGGTTTCTCAATGCGCTGGAGAAATTTCTCGCCCTCAAGTCGATTTAGCGACGCTGGCTACTGGCGAACTGTCAATTTGATGTTACACTATTTGTGTGATGCTCAGATTGACAGACGATCCCCTCGACAGCCTCGTTCGGGCCAACAAGCCAGCCGCGCCGCACGCCATCGTCATCGGCAGCGGCTTTGGTGGCCTTGCCGCCGCCGTGCGGCTGGGCGCGCGCGGCTACCGGGTGACCGTTCTCGAAAAGCTCGACCAGCCCGGCGGGCGGGCGCGGGTCTTCCGGCAGGACGGCTTCACGTTCGACGCTGGCCCGACCATCATCACCGCCCCGTTCCTCTTCGACGAATTGTGGGAGATGTGCGGCAAGAAGCGCGAGGATCACGTCGATCTGCGCCCGGTCGATCCCTTCTATCGCATCCGGTTCGACAGCGGCGAGAGCTTCGACTATTCCGGTGATGCCGCCGCCATGCGCCGCCGGATCGCCTGCATCAACCCCGCCGAGGTCGCAGGCTACGATCGCTTCATGGAGGCGAGCCGCGAGATCTGCCGGGTAGGCTTCGAGGAGCTCGGGCATGTCTCCTTCGGGTCGCTGCGCGACATGCTGCGCGTGGTGCCTGATCTCATGCGGCTGCAGGGTTATCGCAGCGTCTACGGCCTCGTCTCGCGTTATTTCAAGGACGAGCGGCTGCGCACGATCTTCAGCTTCCATCCGCTGCTGGTGGGTGGAAACCCCTTCCGCACCACCTCCGTCTACGCGCTGATCTCGCATCTGGAGCGACATTGGGGCGTGCATTACGCCGTTGGCGGCACGAACCGCCTCGTCACCGGCCTCGTCGATCTCATCGAGGGGCAGGGGGGCAGCGTCCGCTGCAGCACCGAGGTCGCCGAGATCACCCTCGACGGACGGCGCGCGACGGGCGTGCGGCTCGCATCGGGGGAGGAGATCCCCGCCGCCATCGTCGTCTCCAACGCGGATTCCGCCTGGACCTACCGCCACCTCGTCCCGGCCCATGCCCGCAGGCGCTGGACCGACGGGAAGATCGCGCGCTCGCGCTACTCAATGAGCCTGTTCGTCTGGTATTTCGGCACGCGCAGACGCTACGAGGACGTCCAGCACCACACCATCCTGCTCGGGCCGCGCTACCGCGAGCTTCTGCGCGATATCTTCGACCGCAAGGTACTGGCGGAGGATTTCAGCCTCTACCTCCACCGCCCGACGGCGAGCGATCCTTCGCTTGCCCCCGACGGCTGCGATTCGTTCTACGTCCTCTCGCCCGTGCCGCATCTGGAGGCGGATGTCGACTGGACGCAGCGCGCCGAGAGCTATCGGCTGGCCGTTTCGCGCTATCTCGAAGCAGCGCTGCTGCCGGATCTGGAGGAGAATATCGTGACCTCGCGGATCATGACCCCGCTGCATTTCCGGGACGAGCTGTCGTCGGTCAATGGCGCTGCCTTCGGATTGGAGCCGATCATGACCCAGAGCGCCTGGTTCCGGCCGCACAATGCGAGCGAGGATATCGACGGGCTCTATCTCGTGGGTGCGGGGACGCATCCGGGTGCCGGGCTTCCCGGCGTCCTCTCCTCCGCCCGCGTCCTCGATCAGGTGGTGCCGCATGCTCATGCCTTCGCCTGAGGAGATGCGCCTGGCGCGCGAGGATCTCAAAGCCTGCGCCACGATGCTGCGGGAGGGGTCGCGCAGCTTTCATGCGGCATCCTTCGTCCTGCCGCGCCGCATCCGCGAGCCCGCGCAGGCGCTCTACGCCTTCTGCCGCGTGGCGGACGATGCGGTGGATCTCGGCGCTGATCAAGCGCAGGCGGTGCGCGATCTGCGCGAGCGGCTGGCGCTGATCTATGCCGGTGCACCCGCTGATTCCCCCGTCGACCGCGCCTTTGCGAGGGTGGTGTCGGCCTTCGGGATTCCCCGCGCCCTGCCCGATGCCCTCATCGACGGTTTCGCCTGGGACGCCCAGGGCCGACGCTACGAGACGATCGAGGAAGTTCACGCTTATGCGGCGCGCGTCGCGGGGAGCGTCGGGGCGATGATGACCGTCGTGATGGGCAAGCGGGAGCCGGAGGTGCTGGCGCGCGCCTGCGATCTCGGCGTCGCCATGCAGCTCACCAACATCGCCCGCGATATCGGCGAAGACGCCCGCTGCGGGCGGCTCTACCTGCCGCAGGCCTGGCTGCGGGCCGAGGGGCTGTGCCCGGAGGCGTGGCTTTCGGATCCGGTCTTCGATGCGCGCATCGCCCGGATCAGCACGCGTCTTCTGGCGCTTGCCGAGAAGCTCTATGTCCGCTCCGAGGCAGGAATCGCGGCGCTTCCCGCTGATTGCCGCCCGGGAATGCACGCCGCGCGCCTGCTGTATCGTGAAATCGGCTGCGAAGTCCTGCGCCGCCCGCCGGCCATGCTCGGCGAGCGCGCCGTCGTCCCCGCCAGCCGCAAGGCGGCGCTTCTCTCTCGCGCGATGTACGCCGCAATCATCGGTGCCGAGCGCGACGACGCCCCGCCGCTCGAGGCCGTGCGCTTCATGATCGACGCGGTGCGCGAGCAGGTGCGGCCGGTGATGCAGAGCGCGGAGCCGGCGCGCATCGTCTGGCTGATCACGCTGTTCGAGCGTCTGGAGCGCCGGGACGCCATGGGCCGGACCTGACGGCTGAGGTGGGTTAAGCCGCGTCCTCCGTGTCGCTCGGCTCGACGCGGCGAAACACCGGCTCGACCTCCTGCAGCGCGCTGAGCGCGATATGGCAGGCGATGCGGTGGCCGTTCTCCATGACATGCACGGGCGGGCGCTCCTCGTCGCAGATCGCCCCGAGCTTGCGCGGGCAGCGCGATGCGAAGGGGCAGCCGGGCGGCGGGTCGAGCGGGCTCGGCATCGCGCCCTCCAGCACGATGCGGGTCTTCTCGATGTTGGGATCGGCCACGGGCACCGCCGAGAGCAGCGCCTCGGTATAGGGGTGGTAGGGCGGCTCGAAGACGTCTGACGTCCGGCCCTGCTCCATGATCTGGCCGAGATACATCACGACGACCTTGTCGGCGAGATAGCGCACCAGGCTGAGATCGTGGCTGATGAAGATCAGCGTCGTGTTGTTCTCGCGCTGGATGTCCATCAGCAGCTGGGTGACGGCTGCCTGCACCGAGACGTCGAGCGCCGAGACGGGCTCGTCGGCTACCACCATCGACGGATTGCCGGCGAAGGCCCGCGCTATGCCGATGCGCTGCTTCTGGCCACCCGAGAGCTGGCGCGGCATGCGCCTCGCGAAATCGCGCGGCAGCTTGACCAGATCGAGCAGCTCGTACACCCGAGCCCAGACCTTCGTCCGCTCGGTCTCCACACCGAACTTGCGGATCACGCGGGCGATCTGCGAGCCGACGGTCTGGCTCGGATTGAGCGTATCGTTGGGGTTCTGGAAGACCATCTGCAGCGAGGCGATCTGCCCCGTCGTGCGGCTGGTGACGGAGGTGTCGCCGATGTAATCGCCCTCGAAGCGGATGGTCCCGTCGGTTGCGGTTTCCAACCCCATCAGCACCTTGGCGAAGGTGGATTTCCCGCAGCCGGATTCGCCCACGATGGCGATGGTCTGGCCGCGCTCGGCATCGAAGGTCAGCTCCTCGTTCGCCTTGACCCAGCGCACGGAGGTGCCGGCGATCATCGCCGCGATGGAGCGATCGTAGACGGGATAGTATTTCTGCATTTCGTCGATGGAGAGGACGATGTCGCTTTCGACCGGCGCGAGATCGCCGACAGCTGCGACATCCGCGATCTCAGGCGGCGCGTCGGTAGCGGACAGGCGCCCGCAGCGCGCGCGGTGGGGCGCTGCCCCGGCATCTGCCGCCTGGAGCATCGGGATCGGCCCGGCATCGCACTTGCCCTTGACGAAGAGATCGCAGCGCGGCCCGAAATTGCAGCCGCGCGGGCGCTCGTGGGGGAGGGGGAGCTGGCCCCGAATTGCTGCGAGGGGCCGCTGGTTCTTGTCCGCCGAGGGGACGGGGATGCAGCCGAACAGGCCCCGCGTATAGGGGTGGCGCATGGTGGTGAAGACGTCGCCGACGGCTCCCTCCTCGATCACCTCGCCGGAATACATCACGCAGACCCGGTCGCAGACCTCGCGCACGAGGCCGAGATTGTGGCTGATGAACAGGATCGCCGTGCCGAACTTCTGCTTGATCTCACCGATCAGCTCGATGATCCCCGCCTCGACCGTGACGTCGAGCGCCGTCGTCGGCTCGTCGAGCAGGAGCAGCGAGGGGTTCGAGAGCAGCGCCATGGCGATGACGACGCGCTGCTGCTGGCCGCCGGAGAGCTGGTGCGGATAGGAGGCCATCACCCGCTCGCAATCGGGCAGGCGCACATCCTCGAGGATGGCCAGCGCGCGCCTGCGCGCCTCGTTGCCGGCGATCCCCTCGTGGATCATCGGAACTTCCATGAGTTGGCGGCCGATGGTCATGGAAGGGTTCAGCGCGGCGAAGGGCTCCTGGTAGACCATCGCTATCTCGTTGCCGCGAAGCGAGCGCAGCTCCTCGTCGTCCATGGCGAGGATGTCGCGGCCCTTGAAGCGCATCGTGCCCGCGACGATGGACCCGTTCGAGCCCATGTAGCGCATGATGGCGTTGGCGACCGTCGACTTGCCGCAGCCGCTCTCGCCCACCAGCGCGACGCTCTCGCCGGGGCGGATCACGAGATCGAAATCCACCACGGCGGGAATGTCGCCCGCGCGGGTGTGGTAGGAGATCGAGAGGCCCTTGATGTCGAGGACGGGGATTTGAGTGCGCTGATCCATCCGCTCAATCCTTCAGCGATATTTCGCGGATGCCGTCGGCCAGCAGGTTGAAGCCCAGCACGAGGGAGGAGATGGCGATCACGGGGAAGATCGTCATGTGCGGCGCAAAGGTCGCCATGGAGCGGGTCTGGTTGACCATGCCGCCCCAGTCCGGATCGGGTGGCGGCAGGCCGAGCCCGAGAAAGCCCAGCACGCCGATGGTGATGATGGTGTAGCCGAGCCGCAGGCAGGCATCGACGATGAGCGGGCCGCGCGCATTGGGCAGGATCTCGACGAACATGATCCGCAGGCTCGATTCGCCCCGCGTCTGGGCCGCCGCCACGTAATCGCGGTTGCGCAGGTCGAGCACGAGGCCGCGCACGATGCGCATGATGCCCGGCGCGCTCGCAAAGGTCACCGCGAGAACGATGTTGAGCCCCGATGCGCCGAAGGTCGAGATGATGACGACGTAGAGCACGAGGATCGGGAAGGAGAGAATGATGTCGCTGATGCGGCTGAGCACATCGTCGATCCAGCCGCGCTTGTAACCCGCGACGAGCCCCATCACGATCCCGACCGTGAAGGCGCAGGCGGTGGCGAGCGGGGCGTAGAACAGCACGGCCCGCGAGCCCCAGATGATGCGGCTGAGAATGTCGCGACCCAGATGATCCGCCCCCAGCCAGAACGTCCCGCCGTCGGGATGGGCGGCGAACGGCTTGGCGAAAGGGAGCGCCTGGGCGTTCGGCGGATACGGCGCGATCACGGGCGCGAGGATCGCCACGATCACCCAGAAGCCCACGAGCCCGACGCCGATCATCGCCACGCGGCTTTCGCGCAGCAATGACAAGGCGTTGAGAAGGCTCGTCCAGATCCCGCTGCCGATGGAGCGCACGATGCCGGGCGGCGGCGGGGCGACGGGGGAGCCCTCAACGGGCGCGGGCGGGATCGTGTGCTTGTTCATGACCCCTCCTCAGGCGAAACGGATGCGTGGGTTGAGGTAAGTATAGCCGATATCCGCAATGGTCTGCGTGGTGACGGCGACGAAGACGGCGACCATGGCGCAGGCCTGGATCAGGTAGATGTCCTGATTGAGCGAGGCTTCCAGAAGAAGCGCGCCGAAGCCTTTGTAAGCGAAGAAGAATTCGACGACGATCACGCCCGACAGCAGCCAGTTGATCTGCAGCATGATCACCGTGAAGGGCGCGATCAGCGCGTTGCGCAGGGCGTGGCGCAGGATCACCTGGCGGTAGGGCATGCCCTTCAGGATGGCGGTGCGGATATAGGGCGTCTGCATAACCTCGGCCATGGAGGCGCGGGTCATGCGGGCGATGTAGCCAAAGCCGTAGAGCACGAGAACCGTCACCGGAAGGATGAGCTCCAGCGCGTTGAAACCATTCGACATTCCGCTCGTGCCCGGCAGCCAGCCGAGCCAGAAGACGAGGATGAAGGTGAGGAGCACGGCGCTGGCGAATTCCGGGATCGAGGTGGTGACGATCGAGCCCACGGAGATCGTGCGATCGAGCTTCGAGCCCTCCCGCATGCCCGCAAGGATGCCGAGCATCAGGGCGAGCGGGATCATCACCGCAAAGGTGACGCCGCCGAGGATCGCGGTATTGGCGAGCCGCGGCCAGAGCACGTCGGCCACCGGCGCGCGGAAGCGAATGGAATCGCCGAAATCGCCCGACACCATGCGGCCCAGCCATTCGAGATAACGGACATAGGCCGGGCGGTTGTAGCCATTCGCCTCCAGCCAGAGTGCGCGCTGCTCGTCCGTGGTGTAGGGCCCCAGCACCTTCACCGCGATGGAATCGCCGTTCACCTCCAGCAGCAGGAAGAGGAGGATGGAGACGACGAGCATGGTCAGGACCATGTAGCCGGCGCGCTTGGCGAGGAATATCAGCATGGGTGCGCTTTCACGTCGCTCCACCCCGCACTCCCCTTGGTGTCATCCCCGGCGGCGCGCAGCGCCGGGAAGGGGATCCGGCCGTGACGTCGATGAAGGCTTCCCGCGCGTCCTGCTGCATGGACCTCACGGCATGATCCCCTTCCCCTGCGCCGCTGCGCGGCTCCGGCCGGGGATGACACCATAGGGGGAGGATTGCAGCGGGCCGGCCCCCGCTCCCCCGCTGCAACGTTTCGTCCAAGCACCCCCATGCCCCGCTTACCCCTCGAGCCAGACACCCTCGAAGTGATGCTCCTCCGCCGGGTGGTGCGTGTAGCCCTGGAGCCGCCCGTTTGCCGCGGTGTTGATCGAGCGCCAGTAGGGCTGCACGAAGGCGGCGTCGGACTGGAGCATGGTCTGCAGCTGCGCCATGATCTCGCGGCGGGCATCCGGATCGAGCGTGGCTTCCGCCTGGTCGAGCAGCTCGTCGAATTCCGGGTTGGAATAGGACGATTCGTTCCAGGGCACGCCGGAGCGGTAGGCGAGGCTGAGAACCTGCGTCCCGAGCGGCCGGTGCGTCCAGCTGGTGAAGCCGAAGGGGGTCGTGGTCCAGCGATCCCAGTAGGTCCCGCCGGGCATGATGTTGACCGAGAGGTCGATCCCCGCAGGCTTCAGCATCTCGACGAGCGCCTGGCAGGTGTTGGGCTCCCAGGTCGGCTGGGCGACGCAGTCGATCGTGATCGTGAGCCCGTTCTCGAAGCCCGCTTCCGCCAGCAACGCCTTCGCCCTGTCGTAATCCTGCGTCGGTGCGCCGATATCGGCGTATTCCGGGTGGATTCGCGCCACATGGTGGTCTTCCCCGGGAACGCCGAGGCCCTGATAGGCGATGTCGAGCAGGCGCTGGTGGTCGATGCAGGCCTGGATCGCCTGGCGGACCTTCACGTTGTCGAACGGGGCGACATCGACCTTCATGCGGGCGACGCCGGTCTGCGCCGTCGCGGCGTCATAGAGCACGAGGCTTGGAATGCCGCGAGCGGCTGGTACCTGCTCGACGTTGAGCCGATAGAGCAGATCGACCTGATCGGAAGCGAGCGCGGCCAGCGGAGCCGCGGGATCGTCGCCGTGGTCGATATAGTCGATCCCGTCGAGATAGACCTCGCCGCCCCACCACTCGTCGGCGCGCTCATAGGTGGCGCGCTCGCCCACCGTGAAGCGGGTGAGCCGGAACGGGCCCGTGCCGATCGGGTCATCCGCCCAGTTGCCGCCCTCGAAGCTGCGATGGGCGATCAGCGCGGGATAGTCGCCCATGCTCTCCGGCAGGGCGAGGAATGGGACGCGCAGGTTGAACTCGACCGTGTGGTCGTCGACCTTGACGACGCCGTTCTCCAGCATCGGCGAACCATCGTCGTTGCTCTCGCGCAGCGCGGAGAAGCGACCGTAATTCGAGGAGCCGACGGCGGGATCCATCCAGCGCTTGAAGTTGGCGAGGACGTCGTCGGCGGTGAAATCGTCGCCGTTCGACCACTTCACGCCCTGGCGCAGGCGGAACGTCCAGGTCTTGAGATCTTCCGACGCGCTCCAGCTCTCCGCCAGATGCGGCGTGGCGAGATTGTCGCTCGAGATGCGCACCAGCGGCTCGATCACATGCCGAAGGTTGTTGCCCTTCTCCGACCAGTCGATCGTCGCCGGATCGCTGATCTCCTTCACGTTCATCGAAATCCGCAGCACGCCGCCGCGGCGCGGCGTGGCGTCCTGCGCGCGCGCTGCGGGAGCAAAGCCCTCGCCGAGGAGCTTGCCGACGACGCCATAGGCGGCCCCGGCGGAGAGGCCGAGTAGCGTCGCGGTGCGCAGGAATTCACGGCGCGTCGCCTTGCCGGTGCTCAAGCCCTCGGCGAGCTTCGGCAGCTGGCTGTGAACCTCACCGAGCGCCTCGTCGATCGCCTTGCGCTCGGTGTGATCGAGGGCGTTTCCGTCGTTGATTTTCTTCGTCATGGTCATCCTCTCGCCCGTCCGCTGGTGTGCGCAGTTGGCTGCGCGGCGGCCACAGGAAAGTAATCCGCGACCGAGGAAACGGGTGCTCGTCATGAGAAACGATTGCGCGCAGGCGCACCGAAGGGCGCAACCCAATACGGCTGCGGTTATCGCCCGCCCGCACCGGGCTGTCAAACGTTAATCGCCACAATAGGAAAATTTTCAATATCGCGATCCGGAAGGCGGCGCGAAGCTTCGCCCTGGGCGTTCATGTTGTTGCTCCCAGAAGTTGCATTACATTCACCGGTTCGCTGTAAACGTTACGTAAGGCTGTGGCTTAACCCTGAATTAAGCGCAGATATGCGACAAATAGTTAGACCAATTTCAGGTAGTGGGTGGGCGATGTCTTCAACTATTCTCAGGATCTTTCAGTCGCTGAGCGCGCGGATCGTCTTCGTTGCGCTGGCGGTCGTCGCCGTCTCGCTGACGGGTGCGATCGCGGGGCTGTCCTTTTACAACGCCGAGAAGTCTCGGGGCGACCTGGCGCAAAGAGCCGAGGCGCTGACCGCGATGATCGGAAACGCCGCGCCGATCCTGGTGCTCGGCAACGATACGACGACGCTCAGCAACCTCCTCGAATCCATGAAGCGGGATCCGGATTTCCAGCATGGCCTGATCGCCAACGACTTCTATCCGATGGCCTCGGCTTCGCAGGATCCGGAGGCGCGTTCGTCCTTCACGCCGCAATATCTCCAGGAGGCGGTCGGCGTGGAACCCTGGAGCCTCATGGAGGAGAACGAGACCTATGCGGTGATCACGAGCGAGTATCGTCTCCAGATGCAGGCGTTGCGCATCGGCAATGATCGCCGCCTCGTAGGCTACGTCGCCATGAAGTTCGACCGCAGCCGCCTCGAGGAGCGCGTCGCCGCCGAAACCTGGACCACCTTCGCCGTCGGCATGGGTATCCTGATCGGTCTCGGCCTGGTGCTCTGGTTTGCGCTCGCCAGGCTGATGGCGCCGCTGCGCCCGATCACGCAGGCGGTCGTCTCGCTCTCGCACGCCGAACTCGACGCCGAGATTCCAGGGCGCGAGCGCACCGACGAACTGGGCGAAATCGCCCGCGCTCTCGTGGTGCTGCAGGGGAACCTGGCCGATCGCGAGACGCTGCAGGCGGCGCGGGTCGCCGACGAGGAAGAGAAGGGCCGGCGTCAGCGCGCCATCGAGGCCGCGATCGCCGACTTCCGCTCCGAGGTCACCAGCGCGCTCGGCTCCTTCGAGGAGAACGCCGCGCGCCTTGGAGACGTCTCGACGGCGCTGTCGCACATCGCCTCCTCGGCAGCCGAGAAGACGCGCAGCGCCACCGATTCCTCCTCCAGCGCGGCAGCCAGCGTCGGCAACGCCGCCCAGGCGACGGAAGAAATGAGCGCGGCCATCAACGAGGTCGAGGCGCAGGTCGTCCAGATCCGCGGCGATATCGTCGGCGCGGCGAACGCTTCGCGCAGCACGGCTGAATCGATGAAGACGCTGGCTGCGACCGCCGGCAGCATCCAGGAAGTCGTCAAGCTGATCCAGGACATCGCCGCCCAGACCAATCTGCTCGCCCTCAACGCCACCATCGAGGCGGCGCGGGCGGGGGAGGCCGGCAAGGGGTTTGCCGTCGTCGCGCAGGAGGTGAAGGCGCTCGCCGGCCAGACCGCCGCCGCGACCGACCGCATCGTCGAGCAGGTGCAGGCGATCCAGGGCGCGACGGAAGGCATGGTGACCGATATCGACGGCATCGCGTCGCGGATGGCGGGCATCGAGAGCTTCGCAAGCTCGGTCGCCGCATCCATCGAGCAGCAGGCGGTGGCCGTCGGCGAGATCGCTCGCAGCGTCGCGGGAGCAAACACCTCCGCCATGGAAGTCGCCTCCGATCTTTCCGAGGTGGATCAGAGCGTCGGCGAGACGGGCAAGGCGGTGACGAATGTCAGCACCGCCTCCGTGGATGTCGCGTCCCAGGCGCTCAAGATGCGCGAGACGGTGGACAGGTTCCTCGAAAACGTGGCCGCCTGATCGTCCGATCACGTCACCATGAGGGGCGTCGGCTGGCCAGCCGACGCCTTTTTGCTTGTGCATGACGGTTTTCTCTTCATCTTGAAGGCAAGACAGGCCGGCGCGTGAACTGGTAAGCGATGGGCTTGTCTTCGCAAGACAGCGAGAGAGGCCGACACACGTGCGCAGATTTAACACGCTTGCATTGCAGTCTGTGTCATAGATCAGCCCCATGAACGGACCGCAGACGCTGATTCTCGCAGTGCTGGTCGTCACGATCGGCCTCTTCATCTGGGGGCGGTGGCGGCATGACCTGATTGCGTTGGCCTCGCTGCTCGCCTGCGTGCTCCTCGGGCTCGTCCCGGGCGCCAACGCCTTTTCCGGCTTCGGCCATCCCGCCGTCATCACCGTCGCCTGCGTGCTGGTGCTCAGCCGTGGCCTCTCGACGAGCGGGGCGGTAGACTGGATCGCGAGGCGCACGATCCCGGCGAATGCGGGGCCGGGCATGATGCTCGCTGGGCTGTGTCTGCTCGCGGCCTTTCTCTCCGCCTTCATGAACAATATCGGCGCGCTCGCGCTCCTGATGCCGATCGCATTGGAGGCTGCCCGCAAGACCGGGCTCCCGCCCGGGCAGATCCTGATGCCGCTCTCCTTCGCCTCGATTCTCGGCGGGATGACCACGCTCATCGGCACGCCGCCCAATCTCATCGTGGCGAGTTTCCGGGCGAGCGAGGCGCGGCCCGCCTTCGGGATGTTCGATTTCCTGCCCGTCGGGCTGGCCGTCGCGGTCGCGGGCGTCGCCTTCCTGGCGCTCGCCAGCCGCAAGCTCGTTCCGGTCCGCTCGCGCGGAACGGGGCAGAATTTCGACATCGGGGCGTATCTCACCGAGGCGCGCGTCACGGACAAGGGCAGGGCGATCGGGCTCACGCTGCGCGAGGTCGAGGTGGAGCTCGAGGCGGCGGATGCGCAGGTGGTCGGGCTCGTGCGGGACAATTCCCGCATACCGGCGCCGCATCCCGAGCATATCATGCGGCCCGACGACATCCTTGTCATCGAGGCGGATTCCAAGGCGCTGTCGGCGGCGTTGACCAAGCTCGGACTGAAGCTCGAGGAGGATCGCGGGGCCGAGACCTCGCGGACGCTCGAGGCCGGCACCACCATGATGATCGAAGTGGTGGTGCGCCCCGGCTCGCCGCTCGCCGGTCGCACCGCCCAGCATCTGCGCCTGCGCAGCCGGATGGGCATCAACCTGCTCGCGATCTCCCGCCAGGGCCGCCGCTCGCTCTCGCGGCTTCGCACGACAAGGCTTTCGCCCGGCGATGTGCTCCTGCTGCAGGGGACGACCGAGACGCTCAACGAGTTCGTGGCGCAATACGATTGCGTGCCGCTGGCCGAGCGGGCGCTGCATTTTCCGGGCAAGCGCGATCCGTTCGTCGCCGGCATGATCATGCTGCTCGCGGTCGTCGCGACGGCGCTCGGCATCGTCCCCGTCGAGATCGCCTTCGCCATCGGTGCGCTGCTCTACGTCGTCCTCGATCTCGTGCCCGTGCGGCGCGTTTACGAGGCGATCGACTGGTCGGTGATCGTGCTGCTGGGCGCGCTCATCCCGGTGGCGGGGGCGGTGCATGTGACGGGTGCGGCGGATGTGGTGGCGCGGCTGCTGTTCGAGGTGGTGGGCGGCGGCAACCCGATCTTCGGCCTCGTGGCGATGCTCGTCATGACCATGATGCTGACCGACTTCATGAACAACGCCGCAACCGCTGCGGTCATGTGCCCGGTTGCCCTTGGTGCGGCAAATACGCTACAAGTCAGCGCCGATCCGTTCCTCATGGCTGTCGCCGTGGGCGCTTCCTGCGCCTTCCTGACGCCGATCGGACACCAGAACAACACGCTGATTCTGGGGCCGGGCGGGTTTGGTTTCGGGGATTACTGGCGTTTGGGCCTTCCGCTCGAATTCATCGTCGCCATCGTCGGAATTCCGATGATTTTGCTGGTCTGGCCGCTGTGAGCGAGCGTGACCGCCGTCGATGGATCGGGACCAAATGAAGCTTTTTATGAACCTTGGCGGTTTGCAGACGTTGAGCCTGCGTCCCGCCTGAACAGAACTGGATTTCCTTTCGATGGCTATCAGCACCGCCCGCGCTGCGCAAAAAGAGACTCCCGAGAACAAACCGCGCCTTTCGGTTCGGCCCGCCATGGTCAAGGATGTGCGTTCGATCCAGGCCCTGTGCCGTCGCGCCTATCCGACGATGATCCCCTATTCGCAAGCGCAGCTGCGCGGCCAGATCCAGAACTTTCCCGAGGGGCAGTTCGTGGCGATCTACGACGACAAGCTCGTGGGTTATGCGGCCACCTTCCTGATCGACGAGCTGACGGCGATGACGCCCCATGACTGGGTGACCATCACCGGCAACGGTTTCGCCAGCCGCCACAACGAGGAAGGCGACATGCTCTACGGCATGGAGGTGATGGTCGATCCAAACCATCGCGGCCTGCGCATCGGCCAGCGGCTCTACAACGAGCGCAAGCGCATCGCTCAGGATTTCCAGCTGAAGGGCATCGTCTTCGGCGGTCGCATGCCGGGCTTTGCCCAGAAGCTGCGCCGCAAGGAGGTCGAGGACGCCGAGGACTATCTCGAGAAGGTCCGCGAGCAGCTTCTGCGCGACAAGGTCGTCTCCTTCCAGATGCGCAACGGCTTCGAGCCTGTCGGCGTGCTCCAGAACTATCTCCCCGGCGACGCGGAGAGCGGCGGCAACGCCGTGCATCTGGTCTGGTGGAACCCGCAGGTCGTCGATGCCCCCGAGGGCAAGAAGAAGGCGCAGCGCGGACGCCTCGCCCATACCGTGCGCGTCGCCTGCATCCAGTATCAGCAGCGCCGGGTGAAGTCCTTCGAGGAGTTCGCCGAGAACGTCGAGTATTTCGTCGATGTCGTCGCCGACTACAAATCCGATTTCGCGGTCTTCCCCGAGCTGTTCACGCTGCAGTTGCTCTCCATCGAAAACAAGCCGATCCCGCCGGATCAGGCGATCGCGACGCTGACGAAGTATACCGAGCGCCTCAAGGAGCTGCTCTCGCGGCTCGCGGTGCACTACAACATCAACATCATCGGCGGCTCGCACCCCACGCGCGACGAGGACGGCGATATCGTCAACGTCTGCTACGTCTGTCTGCGCGACGGCTCGATCCACGCGCAGGCCAAGATCCACCCCACGCCCAACGAGCGCTACTGGTGGTCGATCGTCGGCTCCGACAACGTCGATACGATCATGACCGATTGCGGGCCGATCGGCGTGATGATCTGCTACGATTCGGAATTCCCGGAAATGGCCCGCCACCTCGTCGATCAGGGTGCGCAGATCCTCTTTGTCCCCTTCTGCACCGACGAGCGCAAGAGCTACCTGCGGGTGCGCTATTGCTGCCAGGCGCGGGCGGTCGAGAACCAGGTCTATGTCGCGCTCGCGGGCAATGTCGGCAATCTTCCGGGCGTCGCCAACATGGACATCCAGTACGCCCAGAGCTGCATCCTCACCCCCTGCGACTTCCCCTTCGATCGCGACGGCATCGCCGCCGACACGACCCCCAATGTCGAGATGGTGGCCATCGCTGATCTGAGCCTCGACACCTTGCGTCAGGCGAGGGTAAGCGGCACCGTGCAGAACCTGCGCGACCGGAGATTCGATCTCTATTCGGTGCAGTGGCGCAAGGACAAGGCGCGGGGCTGAACGGGGGCCGACTGCCCCGATACGAGGGGGCATCGGTGGGCGTTCAGGACGAGGTGGCGCCTGCGAAGGCATCGGCGGCGCTGGATGGGGCGGTTGCGCCTTCTTCCGGCGCGAATGACTGGCACGCGATCGGCACCGCCGATGCGCTCGCCGCGCTCGGTTCCGATCCGCAGGGCCTGAGCGAGGCCGAAGCGACAAGACGCCTCGCCGAGCATGGTCCGAACAGGCTCCCCGAGGGCAAGCGCCGGACGACGATCGCGCGGCTGTTCGCGCAGCTCAACAACCTCCTGATCTACATCCTGATCGCGGCCGCCATCGTCACGGCCGCGATGGGGCACTGGATCGACACCGCCGTCATCATGGCCGTCGTCGTCGCCAATACGGTGATCGGCTTCGTGCAGGAGGGCAAGGCGGAGGAGGCGCTCGCCGCCATCCGCCACATGCTCTCCCCCCGCGCCTCCGTCTCGCGGAATGGCGCGCGCAAGAGCATCGCAGGAGAAGAGCTCGTCCCCGGCGACATCGTCCTGCTCGAGGCGGG
>Ga0208490_100416_pt1 | contig 27558 bp, 35 predicted proteins | sample SubbioAug_CSWold_FD_184818 | JGI IMG/M metagenome (GOLD analysis project Ga0208490, IMG submission 184818) | Serpentinite rock and fluid subsurface biosphere microbial communities from McLaughlin Reserve, California, USA - CR11Aug_CSWold (SPAdes) | ecosystem: Environmental > Terrestrial > Deep...
CAACGCCCTCACACTGCCCATAGCGGTCAACCGCCCGCCGTGGTCTACTTCAATGCAATCGAAACCGATCAGCAGATGCAGGCAGTAGCTTAAATAACCAGGAAATCTGTCCAAGAGTTGGGGTGGAGCTCATTGCGTCGGATTGGTCGGTGGTATTGCTGCGGGCGTTCCGCACTTGCCGTGAAAGCGTCAGCGCGAACATCTGGGGCGTGAAGGCAAAGGCCAATGTTACCGACAGGGCAACCCCGCCCGCCACCGACATGGCGAAGGGCGGCCAGAAGCCGCCGCCGCCCAGGATCAGGGGCAGGAAGCCGCCCACGGTCGTGATGGTGGTCGAGGTGATGTGCCGTGCCGATCCTGCCACCACATCGACCATGGCTGCGCGGTCCCCGGCGCTGGCCTTCGCATCCTCCTGAAGGCCTGACAGCACGATCAGGGCCGCGTTGATCGACACCCCGATGGAGCCGATCACGCCGATAATCGCGTTGATCCCGAAGGGATAGTTGAAGACCGCCAGTGCCAGCATCGACATCCCCGCCGACAGGCCCGCGACCGCAAAGGCGATCAGCGTCAGGCGGAAGGAGTTGAAGGTCATCACCACAACGGCAATCGACAGGGTAACGATCAATCCCAGGGGCGCGATCAGCGCCTGCACCGTCGAATTGCGCGCATCAGAGTCGCCGCCGGTTTCCAGCCGGATGCCGTGCGGTGGGGCATAGCCGCCGGCCTCCAGCACCGCCGTCGCCTCGGCCAAGGCGACGGCGGGCAGGATGCCGGGCATGAGGAAGGCCTGAACGGTATTCACCCGCTCGCCATTGCGCCGCGTAATCGTGCTTTCGGACGGTTCCAGCCGCAGGGCGCCCAGCGTTGACAGCGGCACGGCGGGGAACTGGCCCGAAGCTGCGACCGCTCCGGCCCCTGGCGGCAGGATCGGCATATCCCCGATGGCTACCGGATCACCGCGCAAGCCAGCGCCAAGGCGCACACGCACCGGTAGCTCTTCGGTCCCTTCGAGAAGCGAACCGCCAGTGACGCCTTCGAGCCCCGCCTCCATTTGCCGCGCGACCTGTCCCAGATCGAGACCCAACAGGCGTGCACGGGCCTCGTCGATCTCCAGCGTCAGCTTGGGCGAACCGCCCGCGATCCCGGTGCGGACCATGGCCACAGTGGAGACCTCGGCCAGACGCGCGCGCAGGTCGTCGCCCGCGCGGCGCAGCGCGTCGATGTCTTGCCCCACGAGGCGCAGTTCCACCGGCGCATTGACCGGTGGGCCTTGGGTCAGGCTGCGGATGACAAAGCGCGCTTGCAGGAACGCGGGCGGCAGATTGGTCTGCAAATCAATCAGCAGCCGCTCGGTCGCAGCAGGCGATGCGGTGCGGATCAGCGCCTGAGCGAAGGCCGGGGCCTGATCGCGGTCGCCCACCATGTTGTAGTAAAAGGCAGGCGCCGACCGGCCCACGACCCATGCAACATCGAGGATTTCACTCTCGGCCGTCAGCCTTGCGTCGATTTCGCGCACGATGCGCATTGTCTCGGCAATTCCGGTGCCGGGGGGTAGGTCCACCTCGATATGGAACTGGTCGCGGTCCACGCCGGGAAAGAACTGCGGCGTCAGCGTTGGCAGGGACAGGAAGCCGATCACCGGCAGGATCAGCGACAGCGCCACAGTTCGGAGCGGATTGGCCATCGATAAGGTCAGCACCGCACGAAAGCCGCGCATCAACGGACCCTCGCGCGCGGTCGCACCGGTGCCCGTGCGCAACCAGCGCCCTGCGATAGCCGGGGTGATCGTCACGGCCACGACAAAGGACCACGCCAGCATCACGATCACGGAAATCGCGATAGAGCCGACAAAATCCCCCGCAGGCCCCGGCAACAGAAGCAGCGGCAAGAAGGATAGGATGGTGGTGATGGTCGAGGCCGCAAGCGGCACGGTCAGCCGCCGCACCGATCCCGCAACTGCCTCAATCCGCGTCAGGCCCTCACGCAGCCGCCTGCCCACCTCATCCGTCATCACGATGGCGGCGTCGACCAAGAGGCCAAGTGCCACGATCAGGCCGGTGACACTCATCTGGTGGATCGGCACGGCCAGCGCGTTGAGTGTGGCGACTGAGGCCAGCGACACCACCGGCAGGACCATCGCCACGATCAGCGCTGACCGCCAGCCCAAAGTCACGAACAGCACGACCACCACCAGAGCAACGCCGACGAGCATGTTCATGCCGACTTCCGCCAGACGGTCGAGGGTATAGCGGCTTTGGTCAAAGACAGTCTCGATCGACAGGCCCCATGGCAGGGCCTCGGCTTGGGCGGCGACTGCGGCGCGGATGCCGGTCATCCAGCGATCCACCTGCAAGCCTTCGCTCAGTTTGGCGGAAATCAGGATCGCAGGTTGGCCTTGATACAGCGCGGCCTCGGCCAGCGGCAGGCGCGGGCCGCGAGTGATTTCGGCAACATCGCCCAGCAGTGTCACGCGGCCCGATGCATTCTCGCGCAGGACCACCGCGCGCAGCCGGTCAAGCGACGTGATCTCACCAGTGATGCCCAGAACCAGATCGGTCTCGTCGCCGCGCAGGCGGCCGGCCTGAACCTTGGCGTCGGCGGCACGGATGGCGGCTGACACCTCATCTGCTGTCAGGCCAAGTGTGGCGGTGCGGTCAGGGTTCAGGGTAACGAGAACCTCTTCTTCTGGCAGTCCGTGCAGGTCCACGAGGCTTGTTCCCGGCACCTGACGCAACAGGTCGGCCAGCGCCTCGGCTTCGCGCGCGGCGCGGGTCAGGCTGAACGCCTCGGGCAGGGTCAGGGCAAAGATCGCCGCGTAACCGCCCGCGCCGTCGCTGTCGAAATCAGGCTCCAGAACACCCGCCGGAAATTCCCGCTGTGCATCGGCGATTGCATCGCGGACCTCCGCCCAAAGCTGCTCGATGGTCTCGGGCGGGACGGTTTCGATCAGTTCGACGGAAATAACGGAGATGCCAGTGGTTGAGGTTGACGACACCTCGGCAATCTCGGGGATGGTGCGCAGTTCTGTCTCGATCTTGGCAGTCACCAGCGCCTCGACGCGGGCGGGGTCAGCGCCGGGAAAGACCGTAGTGATCGTGGCGAAGATATTGGTGATCGTCGGGTCTTCCTGCCGCCCGATGGAGACAAGGGCAGACAGGCCCGCCGACAGGATCACCAGAAGCGCGAGCATCACGAGGCGTGGTTGACGGAAGAACAGCGTGTCCATGCTGCTCACTCCGACTGCGCCAGAACAAGCTGGCCGGGGGCGACGCGATCAGGGGCCTCGGCCACGATGCGCGCGCCGGGGGGCAGGTCGCCGCGCAAGAACACGCGATTGCCGTCGCTGTGGATCACCTCGACCGCCGCTGGCAGGGTGCGGTCGCCGTCGGCCGTGGTTTCCACGGCCATCACCGACCATGCCCCCCGCACGCCTTCGCGCAAGGCGCTGAGCGGGGCCCAGAATCCGGGATCGTCGATGGTTTGCGTGAGCATCAGCGCAACGGTATCGCCCAGCACGGGCGCGGAACCTTCTGGCAAAGTTACCACAACCGACCGGCTGCGGGTGTTGGGGTCAAGGTCGGGTCGGATCTGGCGCAGAGTGGCCACGCGTTCCGCACCGCCCAACTCGAGGGTGACTTTGTTCCCCACCACGAGCCCAGCAGCGAGTTCCGGCGGCAGACCGACCCGCGCGCGGGCGGGCTGCGTGTCAAACAGCACCAGGACGGTTTGCCCCGCGGCCGCCGTCTGTCCAGGATCGGCCATGCGCGCGCCGATGCGGGCGGCGTAGGGTGCTGTAAGCACCGACTTTTCCAATCGCACGTCAACCCCCGCAATCCGCGCCCGCACGGCTGCCATCCCGGCCTCGGCCCGCACCAGCGTCAGCCGTGCATCGTCTTGCGCTGCGACCGAGCGAAAGCCGCGTTCGGTCAACGCATCGTTGCGCGTCAGTGTCAGCCGGGCCAGTTCGGCGTCGGCAGCCAAGGCCGCCAGTTCCGCCTCCAGCGCCGCGCGTTCCGGGATCAGAGCGTTGGTGTCCAGCCGGGCTAGAACAGCACCGGCACCCACGACATCCCCTTCTTCAACCAGCACTTGCGTGATGCGCCCGCCCAGTTCGAACCCCAGATCGGTCTGCGCTGCCGCCTCGATCTGGCCGGTGAACCGGCGGGTCACGGTGTAGCCCGGTGCCATTTCAACCGCCATCACACCGACCGAGGTCAGTTGGGCGCGATCAGTCGTGGTCGCACCCTCTGTGGCTGTGATGAACGACATTCCTGCGAAAACGGTCGCTGCCGCCCCGCCGCAGACCGAGAGCGTGACGGTCGCGGTCAGAACCCTGCCCAGCACCTTGCGAAATCCTGATGGTGTTTGGTGGGTCATGGCCAGGCATCTCCGCTGAAGTTAGATGCGCTTACATATGTTAGAATCGCTCACTTTGGCAAGGGCGTTCCGCGCTTGGCCGCCTGAGAGATCTTCGAACGGCTGGTTTCACATGCCGGAGAATACCCATACCGTTAAAACGGCGCTCATACCGAACGCCCTTGCGCCAGCCAGATCGCATGCACCTCGGACCAGTCGGGGGCCTGCTGCGCAGGGTAACCAACAACTTTCCCCGTTGCGATTCTGGGAAACAGGCGCATCGAGTCCAGATGCGGTCCAGTGGTCAGGTAGGCCCGCATCGCGTCCTTGCTTGTCCAGACCGAAAGCGTGTGATGAACGCCGTTGATGGTCCGCGCACCCGCCGAAATATTCCCCGGCGCGCTGCGTGCCTGCTTCATGGATTTGATCGCATGAAGCCAAAAGGAGGGGACGTGCCAGACCCGCCGCACCTGCAAACCAGTGATTGAGACATAGACGTCTTGCGGCATCGGGTCGTCCTTTCGGGGTCAAGCGGGGTCCCCGCGCGGGGCGGGGCGGGGCAGCGGCGGCAAAGGCCGCCATGATGTACCACCGGGAAGTGCAGATGCCCCAGGTGCCGTCCTGCACTTGCAGAGATATGTGAGAGATGTTAACTTCAGTCAAGTCCGAAGTGAATGCTACTCACTTCGCGGGAAGGCCAAATTATTATGTCGAACGACACCTCTGCACCGCCGACCGTGACGCCCAAGGCCGCCTATCACCACGGCGACCTGCGCGCCCAACTGATCGCCGCCGTGCGGGAACTGGTCGAATCGCATGGCCCCGATGGGTTCTCGGTGGCCGAGGCCGCACGCCGCGCCGGGGTCAGCTCCGCAGCCCCCTACAAGCACTTCAAAGACCGCCCCGAAATCCTGCGCGGAGTGGTCAGTGAAGCGATGGACCGGTTACGCGCCGCAATGGCAGCGCGGGCCTCGGCCCACCCCCTCGGCTCGCTCGAGGCTGTCGCTGCCGTCGGTCAGGCCTATGTCGATTTTGCCAAAGCAGAACCGGGAGTGTTCCGGCTGGTTTTCGGCCTCACCGAAGGGCATGAGAACGCCCCGGATCTGATGGCCAAGGGTGAAAGCTGCTTTGGCGTGGTTGTTCAGGCCGCTGCCGCCTGCCTTGGCCTGTCCCCCAGTGATCCCGACGTCCAGCGCCGCGCTTATATGCTGTGGTCCTTTGTTCATGGCCATTCGTTCCTGACCATCGACATGAAGCACAAGGTCGCCAGCGCCGAGATTGACGACTGGGACTATTTGCTGACCATCAGCCGCGCGATCCTTACCAAGGCCGCGTAGGTCATTATGGCATCGCTCCCCTGCCCCGCCGCAATCCGGGCAGGAGGGGCGGTAACCTGCACATCGGCAAACGAGGTGCGAATGGTTTCTACGCAACAGAACCGGTGGCCTGATCTGGCACCTATATGCAGCGCGCAGATTTGAGACGAGGGGGCATCTCCTTCAGGCCAACGACCTCACAGCTACAGGTCGTCCACCATCCTCTTGTGGAGATCTTTAGACCGCGTGATCTCAGGCCCATACCGCGTAGCCTCATCGCGGATATTGGCCATCACCCCTTCTTTGACAGCTTTCCTTTTTGCCCGAACAAATCGAACAACCCAGAATGCTAAACTGGCGGGCTAGCCAGCATAGGACCCAATGGTGATGATTTCACCAACCGTGTCGGGAAAGAAGAAATAGCCATGGGCCAGGGACGACTCCCATTAGGCCCCAAATGCCTTCGACATCAGGTAGACCAGGACCAGCATCGCCCCCGCCACAACCCCCATCTGCCCTAGTGTTAGGCCTAGCCTGTAGTGAAACCACCCACCAGTCGTTTGATTGTGATAGACGAGCGGATCCGTCCCACGCTTGACGATTGTGACGACATGACCAATCGAAAAGACCGGCTGACATTCAAGCTGAACGTTGACTTCGCCCGAGGTGAATATCGCAATCCGCAGCTTTTCAACGTTAGTTCGGGTCATGTTGATCGACCCGCTGCCGCCCCTACCCGCAATGAAACCGGTGCCATTATGCATGGTTCCAACAGTAGATGATATCTGCAACCCGAAGTGGGTGCCATCCGCGAGCGTCAGACCGAAGTCGTTTTCCGCGATGTTCTTGACGCTTTGCAAGCGCATATCGTTGTAGCGACCGGTGTCAATGTGGTCTGCCCCCATTGAGTGGTCCGGTTTGAATGTTAATGCATGGTCGGCGTGATCTTCTGTCACTTTCCGGGGAGATGATTGGCCATCACGCCATGGAAACTCAGGTTCCGGAGCACATAGACAAGAGATTCCGACACGACTTCGAACATCAGCCCCTTCCCTTCAACCACTTGATCAATCGAATAGTCGACATGACATGCCTGAAACGAACCACGCACCATGTTGGAGCAGTTGCAGATACCGACTATCCATGGGCAGCCCGAAGCTCTTGCAACGAGGCGCAACGCTTCCTCGGCATTGTTCCTTTCCGTCATCTCCGATGCGCGCTCCTTCCATGCCTTTGGGTCATGGTAGACAGCAGGTCGCATTGGCTCGAAAGGCCTCAAATGCTTCTAATTCGAACGGTAATTGGCTCGTAGCGAAACGTGATCTTCTGGAATCACTGGGGCAATTCGCAACCGTGTTGTTTCTATTTGGACCATTCCTCTTGCACCTCACGTTTCGCGCGCATCCTGTTGTAGTCGGGACACCTAGGTTTCCTGCCGAATGGGTACCGTTGACTCAGGTGCTGGATCTGGAGCGCCGCACCACGGCCATGGCTGTCGCGACCAAGGCGCAGGCCAGAAGTGCGGCATTCGCCGCATGACCGTATTCCCAGTTGCGGCGCAAGACCTCCCAGGTCTTGAGTTGGGTCGTCCAATTGTCGGTCGCCTGATTGGCAGGAAATACCCAGGTGAAAAACACGACGAGGCTGGCGATCGTCAAGACTGCGGCCATGAGTGTCCAACGCGCAGATCGTGGGCAGACGCGCCGTTCGGCCAAGCATAGCCCGAGATTGGTCAGGATCGCGGCTAAAATGGGCGCACCGAACAGGGACCATCCGGCATAAATGCCCTGCACCGTGAAATAGCTTTCGCGGTCGAGGGCCATCTTGTGCGGCAGTTCGAACAGATGTGCGCCGCTTGGGATCAGAATGAGGGCCATCAGGCAGATGGCCAGAACTCTCAAGGCGGTCATGGGCCGCAGAGGCGGTCGTCCATGTGGAACCGCGCCGGATCCGCCACACCGGACCTCGCCCTCTCAATTCCACCAGCCATGCGACCGGCCCTTCAGGTCCTGCACGTCGTTGGAAGGCCCAGACGGGGCCTCAATCATCCTCAGTTTGTCGGGATTGAGGACGCGCAGCACCGACAGGATCCTGTGGCCGTCCGTCTCGAAGGACGTAACCGCGTGGATGCGGCCCCCGACAAGGCCGAGAATACCGGCGCGCCCGTTCACGGTGGCAAGGCCCAGCCGAAACTCCGTCGGCAGCTTTGTCAGCACGCCAATTTCCATCCGCGCAATGCGGTCCGCGCCGATGACCGGGCGCAGCGCTGCCCAGGTCTTTCCGCCGCCATCGCTGATAAAGGCCGCATCGGGCGACAGGAGTTCAGCAATGCGCGCAACGTCGCGTTCTTGCACCGCCTGCACATAGCGCTCGACAAGCTGCTGGTGATCGGCGCTCGACACCTCGAACCGCGGCTTGTCGCCCTTTACGCGCTTGCGGGCACGGTGGACGATCTGGCGGCAGGCGACCTCGCTCTTGCCGAGGGCTGCAGAGATTTCCGCGTAACCGCAGTCAAAGACTTCATGCATGAGGAAGGCCGCGCGCTCGACGGCCGACAGCCTTTGCAGCACGACCAGCAGCGCCATCGACAGGTCCGAGGCGCGTTCCAGCGCGATATCGGGAGCCTGTTCGCTGGACACGATCGGTTCCGGCAGCCACGGCCCGACGTAATACTTGCGCTCCACCTGAAGAGCGCGGAGGCGGTCCACGCACAGGCGCGACACGACCGTCACCAGCCATGCCTCGGCGGACCGGACCCCGTCGGTGTCGGTGCGGTGCCAACGCAGAAACGCCTCCTGCACCGCATCCTCAGCCTCTTGTCGTGAACCGAGCATGCGGTAGGCAAGACCGAACAGGCGCGGCCGCAGGGTCTCGAGGTCTTCGGTTGTTTCCATGGCGGTCATCCTGTCATCGCGGACACTGGGGCCTAGACGTATCAACCGGCGGCGTTGTGACAAGGTTGCCGGACTCCGCAGCGCGAGACCCAGCGCCCGCCGTCGGGGCCGAAAAAAATCGCAAGGCCGTACCGGTAGCAGTCACAGGGCGGCCAGCAGATCCGTCTTGGCCAGTGTAACCGCCGAACAGGCACTACACACAGACGCATCGCAGCAGAAAAGGACGTACCGTGCAACCCAGACTCAACTACTTCACAGAAGCCCCCGATCTCATGAAGATCATGCTGGAGCTTAAGACCGCGGTCGATGCGTGCGGTTTGGAACAGGGCCTCATTCATCTCGTCAATCTGCGCATATCGCAGATCAATGGTTGCTCCTACTGCGTGGACATGCACAGCTTCGAAGCCCGAGAGCATGGCGAAAGCGAGCAGCGCGTCTTCCTGGTATCGGCCTGGAAGGAGTCTCCCCTCTACTCCGATCGAGAACGTGCCGCGTTCGCTTGGGCGGAGACTGTGACGCATATCTCTCACGAAGGCGTGCCGGATGCGCTCTACGCTCATGCCCTGGAGCACTTCACGAAGGGTGAGCTTGCGAAGCTGACCATCGCCGTGGGGGTGATGAACACCTTCAATCGGCTCTGCATCGCCTTTCACGCGATCCATCAGGTTCGGGCCGACAGCAAGGCCTGAAACTCGAGCGGGGCCGAGCCCGGAACGCCGCGCTCGGCCCCGTAGCCTCATCGGATATACAGTGACAAGAAGGTAGCAAACCGAATGACCACCCTACTGCGTGCGCTTCCGGCACTTTCGACAACCAGCCGCAGCATCCGCTTCGAAGGAGGAGACCACGGCAGCCCGGTCTCTTTCTTCCTTATCGACGCTGACCCCGGCAAGGGCACCGAACGGCACACGCATCCCTATGCCGAGACCTGGGTCGTGCGGGCCGGCGAGGTCGAATTCCATGTCGGCAACGACAGATTCCACGGCGCTGCAGGGGATATCATCATAGCTCCGCCCGAAATTCCGCACCGGCATGTCAACACGGGCAACACATTGCTTCAGATGATCTGCATCCATCCCTTCGACCGTATCGTGCAGGATCCGGCCTGAAGAATGAACAGGTTCGCAGCCAAGCCGAACTGCTCTGAATTGTGGCAAATTCCGACATAAGGAACGAACACATGACTATTTCTTTCGATCAAGCCGAAGAGGTATTCCGCTCCCAACCTTTCTCCCAATACTTGGGTGCGGAGCTGACGGAGGCGGGCGCGGATGGTGTCGTGCTCACCTTGGCGATCGCTGATCATCACGAACAACAGCACGGCTATGTCCATGGCGGCGTCATCAGTTATCTGACGGACAACGCGCTTACCTTTGCCGGCGGGCTGGCGCTGGGCGCAGACGCTCTCACTTCCGAATTCAAGCTCAATTTCCTCAGGCCTGCGAAGGGCTCGCGCCTTGAGGCAAGGGCCTGGGCAAAAGGCGTTGGCAATCGTCAGGCCGTCTGTGTGTGCGAAGTCCATTCTATCGACGGCGCGCAAGAGACGCTGTGCGGCTTGGCTCAGGGCACCATCATTGCGCTTACACGCTGATATGAGGCTGGTTCCGACACCCTATCAAGGTGAACACGAAACAGGCCACAGATGACGCCGATTTCATCAGCGAGGAGCGAAATCCACAGTTCGATGTCGGCCGGGAAACGCAATGCGTGCCGCTGTCGGTCCATTGATCGCAACTTACGAGACCAACCGGAAAAACCATGAACGAGAGCAGTTACGAGATCATCGACAGTCGGTTTGCAAGGTCCGTCAAGCTTGCCGAGCCTGTTGAAAGGATTTGGACCGGCGGGCGCTGGACCGAGGGGCCGGTCTATTCCGCGCCCTGGCGATCCGTGATCTTCAGCGACATCCCAAACGACCGGCGTCTGCGATACGACGAACTCACCGGGGCTGTCGGCGACCACTGTTCCGGGCAGGGAGCCTATACCAACGGTAGCACGATGGACCAACAGGGCCGGTTGGTGATGTGCCACCACGGAACGCGGTCGGTCACGCGACTGGAGCACGATGGTCGAATGACCGTCCTCGCTGACTACTTTCAGCACAAAAAATTCAACTCGCCCAATGACGTGGTGGTCAAGTCGGATGGGTCGATCTGGTTCACGGATCCGTCCTACGGCATCGAAACGGACTACGAGGGCTTCGCCGCTGAGCCCGAGCAGGATGGGCAACATGTCTACCGCATTTCGCCGACCGGCGAGGCGACACGTGTGGCGTCCGATTTCGTCTGCCCGAATGGCTTGGCCTTCTCGCTGGACGAGAGCCTTCTCTACATCGCCGATTCAGGCGCAACGCGTTACAAGGACGGACCCCGACACATCAGATCTTTCCAGGTTCGAGGCGGGACACTGAAAGGCGGCGAGGTTTTCGCGACCTGTGAAGCCGGAGTGTTCGACGGGATCCGACTTGACGCGCAGGGACGCCTCTGGTGCTCCACCGCCGAAGGTGTGCATGTCTACGATCCCGACGGGACACTCCTCGGCAAGATCTTGGTGCCCGAGGAAGTGTCGAACCTGACGTTCGGCGGTTCGAAGCGCAACCGCCTCTACATCACAGCCAGCAGCAGTCTTTACACCGTCTTGCTTGCCTCGTCCGGCCCGCTCCTATGAAGCGGCTCGGCGGTTCAAAGCAGCGCGCCTTTGCCCGATCGACGATCGCATGGCCGGGCGCAGCGGGCCTTACCTCCCCCCATTCTTGCAAAGGCGGTTTCATGCCACTCAGATCAGAACAGTCGTCCCCTTCCCCGCACAGTGGCCACGCCGGAATGTTCGTTTGGGCTCTGATCGTCGGGCTGTCTTTTCCGGCCGTGGGATTGCTGAGCGAAGGGCTACCGCCGCTCTTCCTGACGGCGATCCGCTTTGTGATTGCAGCCCTTGCCCTTGGTCCGCTGATCCGGCGCGCGCCAGACCGCTGGCCGAGCATTCCGGGATTGATGTTGTACGCGGTGATGGGCCTGTGTCTCGCAGGATTTTTTGGTGCGATGTTCTGGGCGGCGCATCAACTCCCCGCAGTGTCGATGGCGACACTCTACGTCAGCGTCCCCATGATTGCCTACCTTTTCGGACGGGTCTTAGGTGTGGAGCGACCCGACATCAGACTCCTGGCGATGCTGCTGCTGGGTGCCGTCGGCGCCCTGTCGCTGGCATGGGTGGGCAACGCCGGCACCGGAGATCGCCTGGATTTCGGACAAGCAGAAGCGCTGTTTATGGTCGGCTGCGCCGCCACTGCGCTCTACCCGGTCATGAGCAAATGGGGCATGCAGCGCGGTTTTCTGTCGAACAGCGCTGCGGTACGGACCTTTTGGAGCCTTGTCGCAGGTGCAACGCTCGTCGGGCTGCTTGCCCTCGTGGTCGAGCCGGTACAGGCGATGGCGCGCATGACTCTCGTGGATTTCCTCCTCGTCGCCTATCTGGGCGTGTTTTCCAGCGGCGTCACGTTCTGGTTGTTGCAACGGGGAACAGCCGCTCTGACGCCCGGGACGGTGACATCCTACACCTATCTCATTCCCTTCGCCTCCCTGGTGATCGCGTTCATCACCGAGTCCGAAAACCTCGGCTGGCATTGGCTGCCCGGGAGTGGCGCGGTGATCCTGGCGATGATCCTTCTGCTGCGCCGGTCGCCAAGCATGCACCTCAAGGCGTCAACCGAAGTGACAGAGCCGTGACGGGCGAGAAACAAACAACCGAAACGTCAGAAATCTATCAAATCGGAGTTAAAAAAGCATGCGTATCCTCGTCTTTGGAGCTACCGGAAATGTCGGACGCCGTGTCGTTGCCGAGGCTTTGGCGCGCGGTCATGACGTTACCGCCGTTCTGCGCGATCCGGACCAAGCACCAGATCTCCTCGCAGGGTCGACCCTGCGCGCCGGCAATGCCGCGAACGCTGATGACGTCGCTCGGTTGAGCAACGGCCAAGACCTAGTGATCAGTGCGACGCGCCCTGTAACGGGCAACGAGAGCGATCACGCAACAACCGCCAAAGCGTTACTGGATGGTCTCAGGGTGACAGGTGTGAGACTCTTGCTGGTCGGTGGTGCAGGCAGTTTACTGGCACCGGACACCGGGCTGCCGATTGTGGATGACGCGCGCTATGTTTCACCAGCGTGGCGCGCTATCGCCGTGGCCTGCTGCGATCAATATGCCGTCTGCAAGGCCGAAGCCGAGACGGATTGGACCTACCTAAGCCCCCCTGCACTGCTGCAACCGGGCGAGCGTACGGGTAGCTACAGGTTGGGTCGAGACATCCTGCTCGTCGATGCCGAGGGGCGCTCCGCGATCTCAATGGAAGACCTTGCAGTGGCTCTGCTCGACGAGGCGGAATCGCCCAGACATCTGCGTGCACGGTTCACCGTCGCCCACTGAAAATCAAGACTTGCACCCCCTGCGCAAGGAGAATGCCATGTCCGGCGAACCCGGCTCGACCAGATCCACATCGGCTCGGTCACCTGATCGGTCCGAAAATCTGGACTTCATTCGCCACGTGGTCACCGCGTTGGCAAGAACAAAACGCACGCGTGATCCCGACGGTTTCATGCGCCCTCTGGTCGCCGATGCCGTCTGGATGAATGCCTTCGCGAGGGCTCTGACAGGGTGGGATGTGATCCGGGCCTTTACCCACAATGTGCTCACCCCTGCTTTGGCAGATGAGCATGCGACCTATGGGGTCGCGCATGTCACGTTCCTCGGCGACGTGGTCGCCGCGGTCAACGTGAAACAGACACCAGTCGGCACCAACGGTGCTCGCGATGCCACCCGGCCAGAGGGTCTGCCTCTCTATGTCATGAAGAAAGACAAAGGAGCCTGTTTGATCGCCCTCGCGCAGAACACGCAGGTCCAGCGCGAGACGATCACGGCGCAATCCCGAGCGATCGGAGGTCGAGAATGAGCGGCGTGCCGGAAAAGGTGGACGTGGCCATCGTGGGCGCCGGACCTGCCGGGCTCGCCCTTGCGATCGGTCTTGCGCAACGGGGGAGGGATTTTGTCATTCTCGACGCGCTGCCGGAGGCGCAGAACACGTCGCGGGCCGCCGTGATCCATGCCGGCACACTTGAAGCGTTGAGCCAGCTGAACATCGACCAGGAGTTGGTGGACAAAGGCATCAAGGTGCGGACCTTCCGCATCCGAGATCGCTCCAAGGTCCTGCTGCACGCCGATTTCAGCGCCCTCGCCTCGCCTACACCCTTCGCGCTGATGATCCCGCAAAACGAGTCGGAGGCGCTCATGACCGCGTGCCTGTCTTCGTTGGGTCATCAGGTTCATCGGTCTCATCGCGTCGTCGGGGTCGATCTGGCCGACGACGACGCGCGCGTCACGACCGACACGGACCTGCAGATCCGGGCCAGATATGTCGTGGGTACCGATGGCGAGAAAAGTACCGTACGCGCCGCGGCAGGCATACCTTTTCCGGGCGAGACTTACGGGTACTTCCTGCTTGCGGATGTCCGAATGGACCGGCCGATCTCCCGTGACGAGGTGTCTCTCTTCTTCTCACGGGATGGTACCCTGGTCGTCGCACCGATGTCGCATGATCGCTACCGTGTCGTTGCCCATCGGCGCACCGCCCCCTCCGATCCGACGGTCGCAGACGTTCAGGCAATCATTGATGCGCGCGGACCGCGAACCGGTGCGCGCGTCACAGAGGTGCTGTGGGGATCGCGGTTTCAGGTTCATCACAAGCTGGCCGCACGGTTTCGCGAAGGCAGGATCATTCTCGCGGGGGATGCGGCCCATGTTCACTCCCCTGCCGGCGGCCAGGGCATGAACCTTGGCCTGAAGGACGCCGTCGCCCTCGCCGATGCGCTGGACCGTTGCTTGAGATCAGAAAGCGAGCACCCCCTCGACGACTATGCGGCGACGCGTCGAGCAGCGGCCGCAGCTGTTCTGAAAATGACGGGTCGGCTTACGGCAATCGCGGCAATGAAGCATCGGCCGCTGCGGATTGTACGCAATGGCGTCATTGGCACCGCTGCCTTGGTTCCCATGCTTCGCCGCAGGGTCGCCCAGACCTTATCCGGAACGCGCTAGGTCGCGGCGCTTCGAAATGACAACCTCGGGAGAGCGAAAATGGCATCAGACCTGACAAATGCCGGAACATTGGTTCTCTGGGCGGCGGCGGCGTACAACATCGGCTTTGCAATCTTTCATTTGCTTTTTTGGAGGCTGTTCAGATGGCCTGATGGCCTGCATTCATCAGGAAAGCTCAACACCGCGATAACCCAGACACTCAACATTATGCTCATATATTGCTTCGCACTCTATGGCGCGACTCTGATATGGGCCGCCATGGCGTCAATTACCTTGCCTCACCTTGTTCTGATCGCCGGAGCCGGTTTCTGGCTTTTCCGCGCCGCCTTGCAGCCGCTGTTGTTCTCCATGCGGACTGGCCCTTCAGTTTGCATGGCTGTTGTGTTTCTGGCTGGTGCAGGGCTTCACACTCTTGGTGCTCTCGTCGCGCTGAATTGAATGGAATCATTAACTCAAAGCCACTCGTTCAAAAAGAACGACTTGTGATGGTTGCATACTCCATCGCTTCAATGAGCCTTTTATTCTTGATCTTCCTTCACTTGACCATGGGTTACAGGGAAGTTGTAAAGCCGCTGATGACATCGCGTGACCTCACGACCGATGTGATTTGCATGCTTTTCCTGTGTTGGCATCTTGTAACCTTGGTCGTGGCTGGCGCTGCGGCAAGCTTCATGCGTGCTGCCCTATCCACTACCTGGAGAGAGCTTGCCTTGGCGGGCACTATCATGATCGCTCTGCTGGCCATATGGAGTTTCGTCGTTGTGGTCCGGATGCGACAACGGCACCGCGACATGACGCAGTGGATTGCTTTCGCGGTGGTAGCCTTGTTCGGGCTAGCAGGGCATATCACTACCTAAATCCCGAACTACACGAAACGGCGCAGCCAATGAAAAGTCAGAACGCTGCAAAGCGCGACATCCGGACACCATTGCCCCTATGCATGTCCTTGGAGTTCTAAGGCTGTTCCAAGCGCTTTTCGACAATCGCAATAGCGGCTGTCACCCCATCCTCCTGTTCAATGAGGCGGCCAAGGGTCTCCACGCGGGTGCGCATTTCTTTATCGTCCATGGCGCGAAATACAGCAGCGAGATCGTCAGCGGTCAACTTCTTCTTGTCCAGCGGCTCTGGCCCCACACCCAATCCAGCAATGTGGCGCGCCCAGAAAGGTTGATCCCCGAAGAAGGGGCAGATGGCCGTCGGCTTACCAGCGCGCAACGCCGCCCCGGTCGTGCCCGCGCCACCATGATGCAAAGTGGCATGTACACATGGAAACAGACGGTCATGCGGCGCACCCGATATGACATGCACGTCGCGTGTCGTTTCGACGCGGCCAAGCGCCCCGCCTGCGGTAGCGAGCAGCCCGCGTTTGCCGGTGCGGCGAAGCCCCTCGATTACCATGCTCGTCAGATGCTCCGGATCAATTCCCGGCATGCTCCCAAAGCCGACATATATCGGCGCCTCGCCAACGTTGAGAAAATTGGCCAGGTCAGCATCCGGTTGCCAGTCCTGTGTGTCCAGGAACCAGTAACCTGCGACCACAACATCCCGCCCCCAGTCCATAGGTTTCGGCACCACACGCGGGCTGTAGCCGTACAGCGTTCCAGCATGCGCCGCAGGCTTGCCTCGGGCGGGCAGCCCGAGTGTGTGCTCGCGCCAGTTCCGCAGGGTGCTTGCAAAAAGGACGGATCCACCATGGATCATCAGCGCATGGCTCATTCGGTTCAATGGCCCGAGCGAGCGAACCGGCAAGATCGGTGTCGGAAAGGCCGCGGTCGGCGTAAAGCCGGGCAACGGCGACGCCAGAAAGACGGGTACGCCAAGTTTCACGGCGATGTGGGGCGCACCCAGCGCTTTTGGGTGATACAGGATCACATCCGGGCGAAAAGCCTGCGCGGCTTCCCATTCGGCCTCAAGAAGGCTGCGCATCAGGTGGCGGTAGTACTTGATCAGCTTGAAGCCTGCCCCGAACCCCGTTCCGGACCGGCCCAACACGTCCTTTATTTCCGGGGTATCAAGCAGATCCAGAAATTCGGAGGGCAAGGGCGCGAATACCAGATCCTCCGCCCCCGCCGCTTCCGCAAACTGAACCGGTGCGATCAGCAAGACCTCATGGCCCTTGGCCCTGAATCCGCGCGCGAGGGCCAAATAGGGCTGCACATCCCCACGCGTGCCCAGCGTATGGATCGCAACACGCATGGGATCTCCTTTCAGCTCGCAGCATTCCGGCATTCATGCCAATCGGCAATTCTCAAATCGATAATTGGTGCCTCTGACAGCGAGCCGGATCATTTGGTAGACGAACGGCACCGGCGGAATGTGACACCCAGCACAGCTGACCCGCCGGACCTCACAAGCTGTTGTGATGGGGACGCAATCGCAACGTCGAAGTCCGCATCGCGGACCGGAAGGACCCGGCAGCGCCGTCGTGGCAGTGAGCCACCGCAGGAACTATGGTGCCGAGGCTCCCGCTTGAGCATGCTCTTCCATAACTTGCCGGAGCCGCTCGAACCCCGCGCCGGTGCCGTGTTCACGCTCGTCCCCGTCCTTCGGGTCCCCGAAAACGGCCTGCTCTGTGAAGGTCATCCGCGTGGTCCCGCTGCGGCCGGCTGTGAATTCCACCGTGACCAACGACGAGGAGATGGTCACGCCGTTCGTGCGCATCGCATAGGCGTAGACGATGTGTTCGCGCGGGCGGATGTCGAGGAAGCTGGCCACCATCGCCTGCCGCACCCCGTCGGGCCGGCGCCAGATGAGGCGTTCGTCACCGTCATTACGGAAATCGAACCGGTCTTCCAACACCTCCCAGTCCGGGTGGCATGAACTCCATCGCCGCTTCAGGTCGTGGTCCGACCAGAAACGAAAGGCATGCGCCACCGTGCCGGGCAGGTCCCGTTCGATGACAAAGGTTCTGTGGTCGGTCTTCACACCCATCAGTGATCCTTCTCTTCAGGGGTTTCGGCCATCAGCGTCGCCAAGCGGTCGAACGCCGCGTTCATTTCGACTTTTCGCTGTTCGATCCAGCTACTCATCGGATCGAACGCGTCTGGACATATGCAATAGGTGCGGACGCGTCCGACCTTCTTGCTCGCCACCAGCCCACCCTTCTCGAGAACGCGAAGGTGTTTGAGAACGGCGGGCAATTGCACCTGCGTCGGCTCGGCCAGTTCCTTGACCGTGGCAGGCCCCCTCGCGAGCCGCTCGACGAAGCTCCGGCGGTAGGGGTCCGCCAGGGCCTGGAACATGTGGTCGAACGGATGGGCCGCGCTCACTCGGCGGCCTCCAAGAACCGTACCGGCATCTGGTCCCGGTAGGGGAAGTAGTCGAAGTACGGTCTGGCCTCAGCGATCACGCGCTGGACCGACGGACGTTGCAGGAGGCGCTCGAAATAGCCCGCGAGTTGGGATTGATCCGGGCTGAACGGATGGACAATGGAGCCGAAAAACAGGGCCGGCAGGGCCGAACAATCGGCCATGGTGAACGCGTCGCCGGCGGCATGGCGCTTCCGCCCGACCTGACGATCGATCATGGCGTAAGCCGTGTCCAGGGTGGCGTGAGCCTCTTCTACCCCATAGGGGTCCTTGGTGCCTGCGGGGCGGATGCGATCTGTAACGATCTTCTGCATGGGCGTGCTGACGTAGAGATCGAAGAACCGGTCCCACAGCCGCACCTCCTGCTGCAGGTTCGGCTCGGTGGGCAGCAGCTCGACCGGGCCCGGATGGTGGCGTTGCAGATACTCGAGGATGATACTCGTTTCCGGCACGACCATATCCGCCGCGCTGTCGTGGAGCACCGGGATCTTGCCGACCGGCCATCTGTCGATATGCGCCGCGGCGGACGCGGAATCCGCAAAGTCGACGATCCTTGGCTCGAAGGGGGTCTCGTTCTCATAGAATCCGATGAGGACCTTGTGGCAGAACGAGGCAAGCGGATGGATGTAGAGCGTCAGTGACATGGGTCTTCCTTGGTTTCCGTATATGGAAACAATTACCGTGCGACTGTGGGGCCGTCAAGATGGTTTCCAGTGATGGAAACTGATGATACGGTCGGCCGACGAGTTCTCGCCGCAAAGTCTCCAAACCCAAGGCGGAGACCCTCGGCCATACTTCTCTCTTGAGAGAAGTGTCAGACCATGTTACTTGGCCTGCAAGCAAACTGTTTGGGAGGGAGCAACCATGCGCATTGTCGTGCAGAATTTCATGTCGCTCGATGGCGTCTACCAGGGCCCCGGGTCGCCCGAGGAAGATCGCTCTGGGGGATTCCATCGTGGCGGTTGGTTTGTGCCCTTCGTCGACGCTGCGCTGGAGGCCCGCGTGGAAGAGTGGACAGCCTCCGCGACCGGATTCCTGCTCGGAAGGCGCACATACGAGGAGTTCTCCGCCGTTTGGCCGACCATTGAAGATCCAGGCGACACGAACGCGCGCAGGCTCAACACGCTTCCGAAATATGTCGCGGCGACCTCGGCCATTGATGCCGGGTGGGGTCCGGTGACGGTTCTTGACCACGACGTCGAGGCTGCGGTTTCGGCCTTGAAAGACGAGGGAACGGGTGAACTTCAGGTCCATGGCAGCGGCCGCCTCGCACGGTCCCTTATGGCGGCCGGCCTGGTCGACGAGCTGCGTCTAGCCATCGCGCCGGTCTTCGTGGGCCACGGCCGAAAGCTGTTCGGCGAGACGGCATCGCCGAAAGCGTTCCGCCTGCTCGCTGAGGAACGGACGCCCGCAGGATTGATCCTGTGTCGTCTGGACGCCGTCGGCGACGGGGCTGAAGGAACCTATGTCCGGGGTCAGACCAATCGCACCAACGCGGGTGTCGAGGCCCGCTGATGGAGACGGTGACACAGTCAGTTCCCCACCAGCAACCCGACGGCCTCAGCACGATCTATCTGGCGCTTGCCGACCCCACGCGCCGCGCGGTGATCACGCGGCTGGGGCACGGGCCGGCCAGCGTGAGCGAGCTTGCGAAGCCGTTCGAGATGGGGCTGCCCTCGTTCATGAAGCATATCCGGTGTCTTGAAGACTGCGGGATGATCCGCACCGCCAAGTCCGGCCGGACCCGCACCTGCAGGATCGACGGCCCGGGCCTTGCCAGTGCCGAGCGCTGGCTGGCCGACCAGCGGGCGATGTGGGAGGCGCAGGCCGATCGGCTCGAGGCCTTCGTGATGCAGGATCAGGCCAGCCAAGCAGAAAGGATGGACGAGCATGAGGGATGACCTCGATCTCGAGATCGCACGGATCATCAAGGCACCGCGGAGCCGTGTCTGGGCTGCATGGGCGAACCCCGAAAAACTCGCGCAGTGGTGGATCCCGCGTCCCCTCATCTGCCGCGTCGTTAGCCTGGATCTTCACCCCGGCGGGGCTTTCGTGACGGAAATGAGCGAGAACAACGGCGCCTTCGCGCCACATCTGTCGGCGTGTTTTCTCGATGTGGTCCACGAGGAGCGCATCGTCTACACGAACATGCTGACCGGCGGCTGGAGGCCGGCCGCCAAGGGTTTCGTCACGGCTGTCATCACGCTCGCCGATCATCCCGATGGCACCGAGTACCGCGCGCGCGCCCTGCACAAGAGCCCCGCCGACCGGCAGAAGCACGAAGATCTGGGGTTCCAGGATGGCTGGGGCACGGTCGTGGCACAGTTGGCGGATTTCGTAGAAGGCAACACGGAGTGAACCAGACCCATGACCACTTTCCTGAACATCTGGCGATTCCTCACGATCATGATCATCGTCCTCAGCTTGGGCCCGGCGCTTGCGCATCTCTATGAACTGCCTGCCAAGATCGCGTTCGAGGGAGAGCTGTGGCTGGAACTGCTGCAGAGGCTCTACCCGCCGGCATTCGGCACGGCCGGTGCCTTCTTCGAGGTTGCGGGCGTCGTCTCGGCCGTTGTCCTGGCGGTCCTGGTCCGCCATCGCCGACCCACGTTCGCCTGGACGCTGGCGGGGGCGCTGCTTCTGGCGGCAAGTCACGCCGCATTTTGGATTTGGGTCGCACCGGTGAACGCTGCGATGGTGCGGTTGACGGCAGAAACCCTGCCCGCGAACTGGTCCGCCCTCCGGGACCAGTGGGAATACGCCCATGCGGCGAGAGCTGTTCTCCAGCTGCTGGGACTTGGTGCCATCGTCATGTCGCTCGTTCTCGAGACGCCCGGAGCGACCGGGCAATACGAGCGTCATCGCACAGTGCTGAAGTAGGATGGAAGGGCGAGAGTGCCGTTCGACGGAGGACCAAAACATGCCGATGCCCTGGACCTATCGTCATGCCAGTCGAGAGTTTCGCGCCTTCCTCGACGATGCAAAGGAGCGCATGAAGCTCGACTCGGACAACAGTGCGTATACTGCGGTGGACGCTGTACTTCAGGTCTTTCGCAAGCGCCTCACGGCGCAGCAGGGGCTGGACTTCGCAAGCATACTGCCGAGCGTGCCCAGAGCCATCTTCGTCAAGGACTGGTCGGTCGCAGATCCGCCCGAGCCTGTCGCAGAACGAGGGGAGATGACGAGGGAGGCGCAGCAGGTGCGGGTCAACCACAACCTGACCCCGGACAACGCCATCGAAGCGACAGCCTGGGCTCTGCGGCGCAGCCTCGACCAACGCGACCTCGACCGCGTTCTGGAGCGGATCGGACCGCCGGCGCAGGCATTTTGGCACGTCGATATATCAGATCCATCCGAACTCCAGCAGCGGATCGTATAAAAAACAGGACACCGGTTCCTGTCCCCGGACTACCCCGCTCGGGATAGGCGGTTGTGGCGCGCACTCCAGCGTGCAGCTTGGCACCGGCCTACCCGGCAACTCCGCTGCTCGAGAGGTCCTTTCGGAGTCGTCGTATATGCGCATATGTGATCGTGACCCCGAAACAGCAGTGTGGATCAAGGCGACCCCAGACCGTTCAAAGTCACCAGATCACCAACGCCGGTTGCCGCTATCGATGCCCACCCATTCTGGCGATTGTCCGCAAACTGCGCTGATCTGCTTTGCGGGTGAACCGCGCCTGCCTGCGTGACGCCTACCTTCTTGCCAGCATGGGCAAGATCAAACCCCACGGGGTACTCTGCGGTGGACCGGCTTCCTGGAACCCGAGCTTCTTGTAGACGGCAATCGCTCGGGCATTTTCCGGATGCGGATCAGTGGCGATCACGGGTGTTCCGTCTTCGAACAGTGCTTGCATCCGTATGGCAATGAACGCTGATCCATGCCCCGCACCGAGCATGTCTGGCTCGCCGATGAACTGGTCGATTCCCCGCGATCCATGAGGCAGATGAAAGAAGTGGTGATCCGCCCAGTCATGAACGGAGTAGTCCTGCATATAGGCGAATGGGCGATTGGTGTACGAAATAATCCAGCGCGCTACACGAGGATCATCAATGTTCGGGTCATCATCCGATTGATCGGCGCCCCACCATTCGCGGACGTGTGCGTTGGACTGCCACTCCACGAACAGATCAAGATCATCAGCCGTCATCATTCGGAACTGAATTTGATCGGTTGCAGTCATAAGATAGATAGAGCAGATCGTTCCGCTGCGGACAAGCGATCGACGACGACAGGAGCAGGCGGCAAACCCGGGTCTGCGGTGTACCAACATCCTTTGCCGGCCACTCCCTGGCAAGCCATGTCTCCAGTCATCGCGTTTAGCCATTCAAGATCTTCGTGGCGTGTTCGAACGAAGAGCGTGGCGGTCATTGATGGCGAACTTAATGGCCCCCGAACCCGTGACCCGCGCCAGTCAGACAGGCTTGCCGGGCAGGTTGAACAGCGCCACGAAGTCCCGGCACAGACGTTCGGCGCCGGTGAACTCGACGCCGACGCTTTCAGGCGCGGCGTCTGCATAGAAGACCGCCGCAAGCGGTGGCGCGGCGGGTGCCTTGAACCGCAGGTCGGGGTCTTGCACCGCGCCGCGTGTCACCGGCATCGCACCATTGGCAAGCCGTCCCGTGAACTGCGCGGTGCCGATCTGAAAGACGACAACAGCCTCGATGTCGCGCGCCGCATCGGTATCGAGCATCGTGCGAAGCGACAACATGAACGAGACCGGCGACAGCGGCAGTGTCGGATCATGCATCGGGGATGCTGCTGCCCAGCGGCCCAGTTCCTGCAGGATCGGCTCGGCTGAATACCCCCATGGCGTCAGGCCATAAAGCTGCGCCGGTGCAGGCTCGGGCGCTATGGAGCGGATGACCACGCCGGTCGTCTCTAGCCCGGCAAGCCGTTCGGTCAGCACCTTGGCGCTGATCCCCGGCAGGTTCGTGCGGATGTCGCTGAACCGGCGCGGTCCGAACATCAGTTCCCGTACGATCAGCATCGACCAACGTTCGCCCAGAAGTTCAAGACCGAAGGCCGTGCCGCAGGCATCCGCGTACCAGCGCCCGTGGTGGTTGTCCGCCGATTTGGTTACTTTTTGTAATTCCATGGTTGCTTTATGTAAGTCTCGTCCCCTAGCCTGTCCAGAGAATAGCGGCGAGTCGAACAAGAACGCCATACCACAGATGAACGCCACGACCATGCGTGCGTGCGGCCGGCAGCACCCAAGCCGTCGGTGCAGCAGCGCCAAGACAGGAGAACCGAAATGAGCTATGTTGCAGGAATTCTGACCCCCGTGCCGAGCGGAAACAAGGACGCCTATATCGCAAGTGCCCGCAAGGCTTGGCCGCTGTTCAAGGAATACGGCGCCCTGCAGATGATGGAAGCCTGGGGCGACCAGATCCCCGAGGGCAAGCACACCGATTTCAAGCGCGCCGTGGCTCTGGAAGAGGGTGAAACGGTCTGCTTTTCCTGGGTGATCTGGCCCGACAAGGACACCCACGACGCCTGCGCCGCCAGCATGCAGACCGATTCGCGCTGGCACGACATGGACATGCCTTTCGACGGCAAGCGGATGATCTGGGGCAGTTTCAATCCCGTTTTCGAAGAAACGGCCTGAGCCATGGGTGCCGACGGCACTTCCGGGCTGATCCTCTGGACTTTCGATTGGGTGCCTGTGGGGCCACGCGGCTATGTGCGCGATCTGCGCCTCCGATGGGCCTGCGAAGAAGCAGGGTTGGACTATCAGGTTCGCTCCGTCCCGTTTCAGGATCGGGGACCGGATCATTTCGCACAGCAGCCATTCGGTCAGGTCCCATTCCTGACCGACGGGCCCGTGCGGATCTTCGAAAGCGGCGCCTGCCTGCTGCACCTTGCCGAGCAGAGTGAAACCCTGATGCCGCAAGACAACGGACAGCGTGCAGAAACCGTGTCATGGATCTTTTCAGCCTTGAACTCGGTCGAGATGGTCAGCCTGCCCTGGTGGTTCGTGGGCCTCGCCAATCTGGCAGAAAACCCGCTCGACGACTGGCTGCGGGCACGCCTCGACCGTGTCGAGCATGTCCTTGCGGCCCGCGACTGGCTGGCGGCGGAAAGATTCACGGCAGCCGACCTGATCATGGCCGATGTCCTGCGCCTGCCCTGGGTCCGAAGCCTGGGCGACTATCCCGCCACGGATACCTATGTGGCGCGGGTCTGTGAGCGTCCGGCCTTCCAGAGGGCGCATGCCGACCAAATCGCCCATTTCGCCAGAGCCGACGCGACACCTGCCGGGCAGCCTGCGGGCAAAGGGTGAAGCGCTGCATCCGCGCAATCGGCACCGCAGCGCCCTGCCCCGGGCACCGGGTCGCACCAAAGATGAGGAGACAGCCATGAACCGCCGTTCCACCCTGCCAGAAACCACGACGGGTCTGGCCACCCTCGCCCTGTGCGGTGTGATCGCGGCACCCGCACCCGCGCAGGAGACCGGGGGCCGGGTCCTGTCCGGTGATCTTGATATCTACTACGAGGTGCATGGCGATCTGGCGCTCGGCACCGTGCCCTTTATCGTCCTGCACGGCGGCATGGGATCGGTGGCCAGCGATTTCGGCGCCTTGCTTCCCCTGCTTTCCGCGCAGCGCCCGGTGATCGGGGTGGAGCAAGAGGGCCATGGTCATACCGGCGGGCGCGGTGCCCCGGTTTCGCTGGCCGGAATGCGCGCCGATACGCTCGCCGTGCTCGACGCGCTCGAGGTGGACCGCGTCCATGTCATCGGCTTTTCCATGGGCGGCATGCTCGCCGTGGATCTGGCCGTGGCCGCGCCGGAGCGGCTTGCGACGCTCACCGCCATTTCGGTCAGCCAGAACCTTGATGGGATGCACCCCGCCATCGCGGCGGTGAACCGCAACCCAAACGCTGCGCCCTCGCCCGAGGCGCTCAACCTGATGCCCAGCGACGAGGATTTCGCCCGGATGCAGGCCGGTTTCGCCGAGAACCCCGGCGGTCCGGAGCAATTCCAGCGCACCATGGTGCAGCTCAACGCCTTTATGGCCAGTGGCTGGGGCTGGAGCGACGAGGATCTCGCCGCAATCGAGGTGCCGTCGCTGATCGTACTTGGCGACAGCGACTTCATGACCGTCGGGCATGCCGAGCGGATGGCGGGGCTGGCCCGGGCCCAGCTTGCCGTTTTGCCCGACACCACACACCTGACGATCATGAGCCGACCCGAGTGGCTCGCGCCGCTGATCGAGAACCGGATCGCGACAGCGGAGAATTGAGAGCGTTCTGCGTCCCGCAGAAAGGAGAAAGACGAAGATGACCCGCAAAGCCGCAGTTTTCCTCTGGTTCGACAGCGAGGCAGAGGCCGCGGCCGAATTCTACGCCGCCACCTTCCCCGACAGCCATGTCGAGAGCATCACCCGCATCCCCGAGGGCGTGCCGAACGCTCCGGCCGGACGCGTTCAACTGGTCGAGATGACGCTGCTTGGCCTGCCCTACGCGCTTCTCAACGCTGGCCCGCATGTCAAACCCAACGATGCCTATTCGTTGCAGGTCTATACCGAGGATCAGGCACAGACAGACCGGCTCTGGGACGCAATCGTGGGCAATGGCGGCGAGGCGATCATGTGCGGCTGGTGCAAGGATCGCTGGGGCTTTCGCTGGCAGATCACCCCGAGGATCTTGATGGAGGCGCTCTCGCATCCCGACCCCGCGGCCTCGGCCCGCGCGCAGGCCGCGATGTTGGAGATGCAGAAGATCGACATCGCAAAGATCGAGGCGGCCTTGCGGGGCGCGCCGTGAGACACCAGGCGTGCACGACCGCATTCCAGAGGGGCGCGCCGCCGATACTGAGTCAGCGTGGCCGAGGGACCAATGGATTTGGGAGTGTGCTCAGGTGTGCGCGTCGGGCGCAGTGGATCGACGGGCGGTTGGCAAAGCTCGCGATGAATAGCCCTGCACGCAATTGCTGCTTCTGTTCAGGTCAGACGAACCCACGACGCCATGCGATTACACGCGACCGAGGAATTCACGGATCAGAGTTGCAATCTCGTCAGCGTGCGTTTCCAATGCAAAGTGTCCCGCATCCAGCAGATGCACCTCGGCGTCCGGCAGATCACTCTTGTAGGCGTTGGCGCCTGCGGGAATGAAGGCCGGATCATGGCGCCCCCAGGTGGCCAACAGCGGCGGACGATGCTGGCGGAAATACGCGTGGAACTCTGGATAGAGCGCCACATTGCTGCGGTAGTCGCGGATCAGGTCGAGCTGGATTTCCTCCGCACCGGGCAGCGCCATGTAGGCGATATCGAGTTCGTATCCATCGGGAGAAAGTAGCTCGGGATTGGCGCCTGTTCCGTATTGCCAGGTCCTGATCGTGTCGGGAGACAGTGACGGGCGGCAGGCCTCGCGGTTCGCGTCGCTTCCATCGCGCCAATAGGCCTCCCATGGCCCCCACTGGTCGCTGAAACCGTCGGTGTAAGCGTTGCCGTTCTGGCTGATGATCGCGGAAACCCGTTCGGGATGACGCATCGCAAGCCGCAAACCTACCGGCGCGCCATAATCGAAGATGTAGAGCGCGTAGCGATCGAGCGACAGGGCTTCCGTGAACCCACCGATCACATCGGCGAGCCGGTCAAAGGTATAGTCGAACGTCCCGCGGGGCGGTGCCTTGGTCTGGCCAAAGCCGGGCAGGTCGGGTGCAATGAGCCGATAGCGATCTGCCAAGAGCGGCATCAGGTCGCGAAACATGTGGCTTGCCGTCGGGAACCCGTGCAGCAGCAGGATAACCGGGGCATCGGCCGGTCCGGCCTCGCGATAGAACACGTCGACGTCGCCGACCTGCCGGGTTCTGTATCGGATTTGCGTGGGGGTGTTTGTCATATTTGGTTTCCTTTCTAAGTTTTGACCGGGTTTGCCCCGAGGTTCGGTGCCTCGTCTCGGGACACCTCATCGCCGATCAGCGGGCGTCAGGCTTGGCCGGGAATGCGAGCAATCACCTTGATCTCGAAATCGAAACCAGCGAGCCAATTCACCCCGACTGCCGTCCAGGTCGGGTGGGGAGGCGCCGGGAAGTACCGGTTTTTCACCGGCATGATCGTCTCGAACTGGGTCTCGGGATCGGTGTGGAAGGTGGTCACGTCGATGATGTCGTCGAAGCTCGATCCAGCCGCCGTGAGCACGGCCTCGAGGTTCTGAAATGCCAGCTCGACCTGCTTGGCGAAATTCTGCTCCGGCGCGCCGTCATTGCGGCTGCCGACCTGCCCGGAGATGAAGAGGAGATCGCCGGAGCGAATCGCAGCGGAGTAGCCATGCGCCTCATAGAGCGCGTGCCGGTTTGCGGGGAAGATAGCGTTTCGGTTGGGCATGAATCCGTATCCTTTCGTGGCAAAGACTGTTGCCGGTGGGAAAAGTGAGGGGAAGGCGCGACGCTAACGTCGCGCCGCCAGTCGCCTAGCCCGTGATGAAGGCCAGCAGGTCGGCGTTCAGCACGTCGGCGTTGACCGTCAGCATCCCATGCGAGAACCCCGGATAGGTCTTGCGCGTGCCATTGGGCAGCAGTTTGACCGCCTTTTCGGCCGAGGCCGCAATCGGAACCACCTGGTCGTCCTCGCCATGCAAGACGAGCGTCGGCACGGTGA
>Ga0208490_100417_pt1 | contig 27529 bp, 32 predicted proteins | sample SubbioAug_CSWold_FD_184818 | JGI IMG/M metagenome (GOLD analysis project Ga0208490, IMG submission 184818) | Serpentinite rock and fluid subsurface biosphere microbial communities from McLaughlin Reserve, California, USA - CR11Aug_CSWold (SPAdes) | ecosystem: Environmental > Terrestrial > Deep...
CCGCGCTCAACGCGTTCGCGATCACCTTCGCCGGACGGTTCGACAGAACCAATCACTGAAAACCGCCGGACCTCACACACCGTTTAACGGACACTCCCCGCGTCGTTGATGCGGTCGATTCGGTCTCGAATCTCGCCTGCCTGACGGGTGAGCCAGCTGGAGAACGATGCGAGTTCACGAACCGCGTTCGTGGTGAGTTGGTGCCGAAATTCGGCTTCGAATCGCGGGAGGTCGTCGCGCAGCACGGTTGCGTGCAGCTCACGGTAGGCGGGAAGGGAGAGCACATCGGCGTCGAGCTCTGAACGATGGGCGGGCCAGGCGCGCAGGAACTCGTTCATCTGGTTCTGGATGCTGGTGATGTAGCCCTGCATTTCGCGTTGCGTTCGGTCGATGCTCGCGCCGAGCGCCTCGCTGATGGTGGTGCGCGCGGTGTCGCAGTGGGTGACTGTCGTGAGGGGTGTGCCACCGTGACGTGTCGCCAGTTCGGCGTAGTGGGTTCGGGCCAAAGTCACAACGTCGTCGCCCATTGCGTGAAGGGCGGCCGCCTCACGTCGGTCACGCGCCGTGATCGTTTCCACGTGTTTCTTGATCTCGCCGATCCTGGTTGCGAGCGCGGTGAGTCGTTCACGAAGGGCAGCATCTTCGGCGTCAATGTCGTCGAGCAGGGCGTCGATGGCGCGGAGCTGGTCTGACCCGCTGATGAGCAGCTGCTGCTCGTCGCTGAGTCGCCGTAGGGTTTCGTTCGCCGCTTCGGTGTCGAGGTCTGGCCACGATCGGTATTCGCGAAGGCCGGTGAGTGCGGTGCTGACGCGTCGCCGTGCGTCGTCGACCGCAGCGATCTCGGCGATCTCGGCGTCGAGGCGACTCAGCTCGGCGCCGAGGCTGTCGTGTTCCCCCTCAAGTACCGCGAGCTTTTGACCGTTGTCTCGCCCGAGCACCCAGTTTCGCGGGCTGAGGGTGTCAGCCCGATCATCTTTTTCGTGCCGGTCGCCGCTCTTGATCAACCCCTCACGAGTGACGGCGCGGTGCTCACGCTGCAGCTGGTCGACGGTTTCGGCGAGTACGTGGTCGGCGCGCTGCGCCAGTTCGACGGCAAGGTAGTCGGCGAACGGGCCGGACTCGATGGCGATGATGTCGACGAGTCGTCGCCCGATCCTGGGGGTGGGTACGGCGCGAACCCCTCGCTCGGCGACTCGGCGGTAGACGAGTTTGGTGTGCAGCCGGTTGGCGTTCACCCAGCGGGAGACGGCTGCGTAGTGGGCGGTGGGTACGAGCATCGTGAGCGCGAATCCGCGGAGAACCCGCTCAGCTGCTGCGCGCCACTCAGATTCGGCGGGGGCTACGTCGATGAGCTCGGCGATGTAGGGCACCTCGTGGGGGCTGAGGTTCACGCTCGAGCACAGTTCATCGCGAACGCGCTCAAGGTCGAGCGGCAGGCTGTTGCGACGCTGGCGAAGGCTCCCGATCTCGAGGCCCGCTGCGTCTCGTGCTCGCCGTGCGTCGATGCGCCGCTCGATCAGCGGCTCGCGGCGCAGGGCATCGGCGGCGCTCTGCTGCTCGAGTTCGGTGAGGCGCTGTTCGATGTCGTCGCGACGCATGCTGAATTGCTGCGCATCATCGACCGGCCGAAGATCAGCGTCGGCCAGGAGTCCTGCATAGCGGTTGCGCCGCTCGATGCGCTTGCTGAGTTCGACCTGCAGACGCTGAATGTCGGCCTCGATGTCACGCAGGCGGTCGCCACCCGCACCGGCGCGCTGGAGCGTGAGTGCATCTCGGCGGGGTACGAGCTCGGCTCGTGCGCGGTCGAGAGTCTCGGTTTCGTCGCGAAGCGCGTTGTGCTGCGCATCGCACTCCGCCAGCTCGGCGGCGATGATGGCGCGCACCTGCTCGGCGATGTATGGGGTGAGGGCGTCGCGCTGGTCGCGGTGGGCCGCGTTCTTGTGGTGCGCCTCGTCGTACCGGTCGGCGGCCTCGACGAGCGGGTTGAGCACCGCCAGCTGTTCGGTGGCTGTGCGCACCGCGTCGTGCGCTTTCACGAGGTCGGTGTAGTGCGTGATGATGGCCCGAATGCGGGTATCGGTGTCGGCTGGCTCGAGCATGTGCTGACGCACGAAGTCGTTCAAGTTGCCCACGGATTTCATCGACACGGTCTGGTGGAACAGTTCCATCGCCTGCTCGCTGGCAATGCCGAGCAGGCGTCGCACGCGGCGCTGATATTCGGGGTAGCTGGTGTCGATGGTTGCACCTGCGCTGCGCAGGCGGGCGCGGAGCGCGTTGAGGTCGGTGCCGAAGTCGGTGAAGTCGCCGTCGATGCTGAGCGGGTGCGTGGCTGTCACGAAGAAGCGGTCGGGTTGCCCGGCGCGATTTTTCTGATGGAAGACCTGCGCGAGGGTGACGGTTTCTGCGTGACCGTCGTTGACGAACATCCCGAGGATGACGGTGTAGTTGCGGTCGTCGCGCAGCCCGACGGGGCGCGATGTGCCCGTGGTCTCGTTGCGCTCAGACTTGTAGTGCCCTTCGACGTAGCTGCGCAGCGTGCGCTCGCGGGCGTCGGCTCCGGCGGCTTTGTTGTAGGCGATGCGGTTCGCGGGCAACAGCAGGGTGGTGATGGCGTCGACGAGGGTCGATTTTCCGCTGCCAATGTCGCCGGTGAGCAGAGACGTGGAGCCGTTGGGGCTCACGGTGTAGACGCGTTTGTCAAACGTGCCCCAGTTGAATACTTCGATGCGATGGAGTCGGTAGCCCGTGGTGTGGTGGGCGGCCGCGGGTGCGTCGAGCGCGCTAAAGAGCGTGTCGGTCATGAGGGTGCCCCTGTCGAGTTGGCGGCGTACTGCGCGAGACGCTCGGCGAAGTCGCCCAGGGCGTGCGCATCGACGTAGGCCTTGAGTATTCGCCGCACCTCGTAGTGCCCGGGTTGGGCGCGCAGCTCGCGAAGGAACCCGAGTTCGACGACTTTCTTGATCGTGGTCTCTGCGGCGTCGACGCTGCGTGCCTCGTTGCTCGTCGTGGCGTGAAAGACGCGGATCATCTCGATGAGCCTGTCGCGCGTGATCACGAGGGATCCGCTGTCGCCGTCGGACTCGAACTCTGCGAGCCGCTTGCGGAGGATGACGAGCAGCACGCTCACGGGGTAACTGAGGGCGTGTCGGCGCACGAGCCGTGGCAGGGGTTCGTCTCCGTCGGCGGTTTCGCGCGTGGCGAGGTAGGCGTATCCCTCGGTGTCATCAACGACGACATCGATGCCAATGGTGCGGAAGTGGTCGGCGACGTGACTGCCGTGCCGGTGGAGTGTCTGCCAGACGCTTTCGTGGGCGGCGATGTCTCGGTAGACCACGTCTCGCATGAGGTGGATGATCGCGGTCGCGATGGCGTGTTCGTCGGGGTTTGTCATGGTCGGCTCACGGTGACGTGACGCATGCGCACGATTTTGGGGTTGCCGGCGCTGTCGTCGTAGGGAATGGTCGTGGTCTCGTCGTCGATGCGGATGGCGATGTCGTCGGCGTCGAGGCTGAGGTAGCCGAGAATTTCGGCGATGCCGTGCTGCACGGGGCGCTGTTTGATGATGTCGCTGAGGGAGGCGCTCGTGCGCGGGGGTACGAGTTTGCGCACGGTGTCGGCGAGGCGTGCGGTGTCGATGTAGCGCTGCGCGAGCAGGGTTTCGAGGTCGGCGGGGTCGCTGGTGTCGGGCTCGACGAGGCTGTCGACCCGCGTTTCGGGCTGCGGGTCGTAGAGGGGGCGTTCGAGCGGAAGGCTGATGGGCACCCCGGGCGCGTTGACGGTGAGGCCGATGTCGGCCGGCGGCGTTTCGCGCACTGCGAGGGCCGCCGTTTCGATGCCGCGGACGAGTTGCATGATGCGCTTGTTTTCGAGCCAGACGTGGTCGTCGAGGAAGCGGCGCAGTTGCTCGGAGAGGGTGCGCACGGTGTGCTGGGTGCGTTCGGCGGCGTCGAGCCAGTCATGGTGCACGGTGCGCAGTCGCCGGTCGTTGGCGATGAGCGGCATTTGGTGCACCGCGTCGAGCATGTGGGCGAGTTCGGTCTGGCTGTCTTCTGAGAGCAGGAAGTCGTAGAACGCTTGGAAGCTGCGCCCCTGGTCGGAGGCGGTGATGTCGGCGCGACTGGAGATCAGTTCGGCGAGCAGTTCGCCTTTGCCGCCCTCCCACTGGGCAATCTTTTCTCGCGCGCTTCGGTCGAGCGCACGAAAGTTGTCTTCGACTTCGCGGAAGTCGGCGAGCAGCTCGCGCGCGGTCGCTGCGACCTGTTGGTAGCGATCACGCAGCGCGGTCTCGTCGAGCGTTCGAATGATGCCGTTGCGTGCATCCGCCAGTTCGGCGTCGATGGCGGCGCGGCGCCGCTCGAGTTCGGCGATGCGCGTCTCGGGGTCGGTTTCTGCGCCGTGCACGATCTGGCGTAGCAGGTCGATCACCGTGTGCAGACGTGATTCGGTGCCGATGAAGGTGCGGGCGCGCATGCCCTCGACCCACGCGTAGGCCTTGTGTAGCGCCGGGGTCGCGTCGTAGTGCACCTGGTCGGATCCCGCCGGGTAGTGCCGCCGAAGCCACCCCGCGTCGGCTGCCGACCAGTCGTCGAGGTAGGTCGATGCGTCGTTCGTGTACCGGTCAGGGTCGGTGCGGTGCAGGTCGTACAGGTAATCGTCGAGGCTCGACTCGATCGTGCTGGCTGGAACGGCGGCGCGGTTCTCGTCGACGAAGTAGGGGCCGAGAAATGACAGCACAAGCGGCGCGTTGTGCGCACGCATGAGGCGCCAGGCGGGGTGCCGCTCGCGCAACCGGTCGATGTCGTCGAGGTCCATGGTGCTTGCCACCCTATGGGCGGCCACCGACATCGTCGGAGTGATTCTCGTCTATTCGCCCTGGATGAGCGGAAGCATATGCTCCGTGATCAGCGGCGCCACCGGAACCGTCTCAAGCTCGGCTCGGCTCAACCACCGCACGTCGTCGATTTCGGCGGCCGCGGCGATGGGCCCGTCAATGCGCGCCCGAAACACGTCGGCGATCAGCGTCGCGCCCGCCTCGTTGGCGGCGGGCGCCGTGAACTGCCCGAGCGGCTCTAGCTCGTCGGGGCGGATGCTCGCCCCAATTTCTTCGCGCAGCTCACGACTGAGCGTCTCGGCCGCCGTCTCACCCGCCTCGGGCTTGCCCCCCGGCTGCATATAAACGGCCGTCCCCCGCTTTCTCACAACGAGCAGCCGCCCGATGTCGTCCACGACGAGCGCCGCCGACACCCGTATCGTCTGCCCGCTCACGCCCCCACTCTGCCACCCCACCCCGGTTCGGCCACCCCCGCCAATACCGCTAGACTCTCTGAGGCCCCACGGGGCCAGCCACGGGCTGTGGCGCAGCTTGGTAGCGCACTTGACTGGGGGTCAAGGGGTCGCAGGTTCAAATCCTGTCAGCCCGACGGATACGCGAGGAAGTCTCTCATCGGACGTCAGAAAATGCCTGATGAGGGGTTTCTTCTTGCAACCTTGACTCTTGTGTTGAGGGTGAAGGACTCGTCGCCATCTCGGCAACAGTTCGGAGAGAAATACCTGGCTACGCCGTGAATCCAGGGCTCGTCTTGTTTTCTTTCCCGTCAGGTACCTTGTGGGAAGTCAACCAGGCGGATCGTCGTCGGGTTTCCCCGAGGTGCTTTCTGTCCAGGCGAGCAACAGCGCCTGCGCGAGAAGCTTCGCGTCGGGTTCGGGGCGGACGAGACTTCGGAGGCGGATCTCGTCTCGGCCGCGTCTGCCGCACGTCGGCCCGCGCCGCGGGGACACGGGAGGCGCCGTTCGCCTGTCGTGATCGACGGCTTCCTGCGCGTCGAGGAACCCCTGGAAGGCGACGCTCGCTCGCCTCGGCAGGTCTCGATCGCGTGTGACGATTCGGCGGCGGTGTTCGGCCACGGCGCTCCTGCGCAGCGGCTTCGATGGGAGATAGAACGCGTGGAGTAGCCACTGCTTCGTCAGGGTCAGACGGGATAGCGCGGGCTCTCCTGTCGCCCAGTCGGAGCACAGAAGCAGGCGTCTTTCCCAGTAGGTGTCGTCATCGAGGTGTGGCATGTCGCACCGGTTCGCGTCTCGACGTCAGTGGTCGCTTCTATGCTCGTCCGTATGAGGGTCGGCGTCTACATCGACGGGTACAACCTGTACTACGGTGCGCGCGGGCTCTGCGGGCGGTCGACGCCGGGATGGCGCTGGCTGGATCTGCGAGGCATGGTCGAGAGTGTGATCGCCACCCGTTCGCACTGGGGAGAGGTGACGATCGAGAACGTCACCTACTGCACGGCCCGGATCAGCGGTGCGAGCAACCCCGAGGGGCAGCGGGAGCAGGACGTGTACCTGCGGGCTCTGGCGCACACGGGCTCGGCGACGAGCATCAGCTTCGGAACGTACGTCGCGCGCGTGTCGACGGCGCCGCTGGCCGTCAAAGGACGCAACAGCAAACCTGTTCTCGTCGAACCGGACTGGCCGATCATGATCCAGGACCACAGCGGCCAGGACGTCCCGGGCGCGACGTTCATGGCCTCCGTCGCCCGGCGCGAGGAGAAGGGCAGCGACGTGAACGTCGCCTCCCATCTGCTGATCGACGTGCTCACCCGTAGGGTGGATGCGGCCGTCGTCATCAGCAATGACAGCGACCTCGCCTACCCGATCGGCGTCGCGCGCGAGCACGTTCCCGTCGGCCTGATCAACCCGACGAAAGGGGTCCGCGCGGGCAAGCTCGCAGGGACGCCGACCGAAGGCGCAGGCAACCACTGGTGGTACCGTCTTGAGCCCGATGACCTCTACGCGCATCAGCTCCCGAACGTGATCTCGTCCCGGATCACGAAGCCCGCACCATGGTGACGAGTGCTAACATGGGGTCATACCACCCGGCGCCTCTGGCGCCGGGTCTTTTCTTTGCGCATCACCGACGGTCCGGGGGGCGCTCGGTAGCCTGGGAGCCGTGCGCCGTCCGGAGACCACCGCTGAGATCGATGCCCTGCGGACACGGATCGCGAGACTGGAGCGGGAACTTGCAGAAGCCCGCGAACAGCTGAGGGAGCTTCAGCGAGAGGAGCCGGTCGGCGCGCGCCCTCGCTCCGATCTGCTTCCTACCGTCACGGCGGCCTCGTCGAGCGCCGAGAAGCTCGCCTTGTTCCGAGCGCGCTTCACCGGCAGGAACGACGTCTACGCAACGCGCTGGACCAGCGCGCGCACGGGGAAGTCCGGTTGGAGCCCTGCCGTGCGCGGCGGCTTCTACACCGGCTCCGAGACCGCTGCTGACTACCTGCCACTCGATGAGCGCACGATCGAACGGCATCTGCGGGGCGCGGCTGCTCCTGGGGAGCGCGAGTTCCATATCGGTCTCTACCCGATGCTCGAAGGCGACCAGTGCAGGCTTCTCGTCTGCGATTTCGACGACGCAGAGTGGCGGCACGATGCCGCGGCCTTCGTCGCAGAGTGCGAGCAGGTTGGGATCCACGCGCTCACCGAGGTCTCCCGTTCCGGCGAAGGCGCGCATGTCTGGATCTTCTTCGAGGACGTGCTCCCCGCCATGACGGCTCGCGCAGCCGGGATGCGGCTCCTGCGCGCTGCGATGACCCGCAGGCCGGCGATGGACTTCCGCAGCTACGACCGCTTCTTTCCCTCGCAGGACACGCTGCCCGAACGATCCTCAGGGCGGGCGCGCCTGGGCAACCTCATCGCGCTGCCCTTGCAAGGCGACTGCCGCCGACGCGGGACGACCGTGTTCGTCGACCCCGACACATGGCGTCCGCACGAGGACCAATTCGCGGCACTCGCGTCGACGACGCCCGTCTCCGCAGAACGAATCAGGGAACTTGGAGCGACGAGCCACGCAGAGGCGCGCGTGGGGCCCGCCGAGTCGTTGGGCGCCAGGCCACGGCGAGCGAGCATCCGAGCGGCCGCGCGCGGAACCGCGCATAGGTCGCTGAAGCTTCGCCGCGATGCTCTGCTGCACGTCCCGACGGCACACCTTCCGGGCATCGTGATCACCGAGCTCAAGCACATGGCATCGGTGCCCAACCCCGAGTTCTATCGCAAGCAAGCACAGCGGTTCAGCACCTTCGGGACGCCACGCCTGGTCACCAGCTTCGAGCACGACGAGCACGAGCTGCGGCTACCACGGGGGCTTACCGACGAAACCGTGGCGCTCCTCGCGGATGCGGGATTCCAGGCAGCGATCGAGGCAACAGCGACGGCACAGACACGTCTGGAGCTGACATTCACGGGGCAGCTGCGAGAGAAGCAACAGGAAGCCGTCGACGCGCTCCTCGCACATGACACCGGAGTGCTCGTTGCACCGCCCGGGGCGGGCAAGACGGTCATGGCCTGCGCGCTCATCGCCGAGCGCGCCAGGCCGACGGCGATCCTCGTGAACCGGGCCGAACTGCTCACACAGTGGCGTGAGCGTCTTCAGCAGTTCCTCGGCCTCACCGACAAGCAGATCGGACAGCTGGGAGCCGGGCGTCGGAAGCGGCGAGGTGTCGTGGACCTGATCATGATGCAGTCCGTCTCGCACCGGAACGCCGACCCTGCGGTGCTGGAAGAGTACGGGCAGATCATCGTCGACGAGTGCCATGCCGTCGCCGCTCCCGCGACCGAGGCCGCCCTGCGCAATGTCAGCGCACGCTACTGGGTCGGGCTGACAGCGACCCCCTACCGTGCCGATCAGATGAACGGCCTGATCACGATGCAGTGCGGGCCGGTGCGGCACGTGCTCGACTCTCAGGAGCGAGCGGAGCGCAAGCTGATCGTCCACGAGACGACCTTCCGCACGGACGAGCCCGGGACAGACGGGCCGTCTATCCAAGCGATCTACTCGGAGCTCGCCGCCGATCCCGAACGCAACGCGATGATCGCCCGGCACATCAATGAGGCGGTCGCCCAGGGGCGGACGTGCCTCGTCCTGACGAACAGGCTCGAGCATCTCGACGCGCTCGCAGATGCATTGAAGGGATGCGCGGCGCCAGTGGTCGGGCTCCATGGGCGCCTCCCCACCGCGGAACGCCGAAGCATTAGAGCGTCTCTCAACGAGATGGAAGCACGGCAGCAGCCATACGTGCTCCTCGCCATCGACAAGGTCGCCGGCGAAGGGCTCGATCTCCCGGCGCTCAACACGCTGTTCCTGGGAGTTCCGGTCTCCTTCAAGGGGCGAGTGATCCAGCAGATCGGACGCATCACCCGCGGGCATGATGCCAGTCACCTCCCCGCCACCGTTCATGACTACCGCGACATGTATGTACCGCTTCTGGAGCGCATGTACTCGCGACGACGGCGCATCATGGCGAAGGAGGGCTTCGTGACGGCGGGGCCCTCCGAAGAGGAGTAGGTGCCGTTCATCGACGAGGACGCAGTACCCGTCTGATCGTGGATTCGCTCACTCCGTACATCTCCATCAGCTCGCGTCGGGTCGCCCCGCTGGCGAACAGACGCCGAGCCTCGCGCAGTGGCCAGGAGTTCGGCCAGTTCCGCGGTTCTCCGCCCTTGTTGGCAGTAGTTTCGCATTTCCGTGGGCGTGAATCGGCGTTGCACCTGCGAGCAGGTGGGCCCACGCCGCGCGAGGGGCCCCGGGCGCGGCCCCGCCGCGTCTGGGGGAGCCGGTGGGGACAAATCCCGCCAGCGCCTTGACCACGCACGAGTTTCGCCAATCTTCAAAGCCGCCCAGGGGCACAACTATGCGCACTCGCCTTGCTTCCCGGCCGTGTCGGGCTGAACGCACTACTCTGACTCAAGATCGAGAGGAGGGTGAGGGTGAATGAGCTTTTCCTGACGCCGATGTACACCCAGTCTGAGGCGACTCGGCTCATTGGCATGCCGCAGTCGACCTTCAACACTTGGGCGTCCGGCTACAAGACTGCTTCAGGCAACCGAATGCCGAGTTTCATCACGATCGCAAGGCCGGGCCGCGGCTATACCGTTCCCTTTGTGGGTCTCGCGGAGGCTTGGATCGTGAGGGCATTCACGCGTGCCAGCGTACCTGTCGCGCGGATCCGGCCAGCTCTCGAAAAGATCCGCTCAGAAATTGGATTCGAACATGCGCTCGCGAGCGATCGACTGAAGACGGACGGTGCCGAAATCCTCTGGGACCTCCGCGCATCGGACTCGTCCTTCGACGACAACCGTCTGGTCGTCCTGAGGAACGGCCAGGCAAGTTTCGGAGAGATCGTGCGCGAACACCTGAGACACGTTGACTACCGCGATGGCTTCATTGGAACATTGAGCATTCCTCGTGCGGATGGCGCGGACCTCACGATTGATCCGCAGGTAAATTTTGGCCAGCCAACGCTCTCTCAATTCGGCGTGCGCGTGGGTGACGTAATCGACCGCATCTCTGCGGGCGACTCTATTGCCGATGTTGCCGCCGATTTCAGCCTTCCGACGGAAACAGTGTCCCGGCTAGCTTTGGCTGCCGCGTAAGGCTGACGATGATGAGCGTGCGGTTCTTCGGCTCTTCGGAATCAAGGGTGTAGGTGGGGCCTGAAGCCTCCGGCCTCGAGCAGCGATCTCGCGATGTAGTGGGTGAGGTTCCGGAAGCCGAGGGCGGAGCCGCGGAGGTGCTCGAGCCGGCCATCGATCGGCTCGGTCGGACCGTTGAATGTGCCGGGTCGGTCGAAGTAAGCCAGAACGTCGTCGGCGCGCTTGTTCAAGGTTCGTCCGAGCGTGTTGAGCTCGACCAGTGCTTTCGGGATACCGCTGCTGAGCGATCCGATGAGGTTGGTCATCAGCTCGCGACCCCGGCGCCGGTGTGCAGGGTCCGCCTGGCCGAGTAGAGCGGGTCTCCCTTCATCCGCGGTGGCCGTAGATGGCTTGCTGCACACGCCGGCGGCACCGGTCGAGTGCGTCGCCGGCAAGGCGGACGACGTGGAAGGGATCCATGACCGCGACCGCGTCGGGAAGTTCCTCGGTGGTCGCGGTCTTGAAGCCGGTGAACCCGTCCATCGCCACAAGCTCGACACAGTCGTGCCGGCGCGGTGCAGCGGTAGCGACGCACCGCGACCTCAAGGACGGTGGGTCGCCACCCCAGCGGCTCGTGCGCGAGTCGACGGATGACCGTGTCCCGAGCAGCGCCCTCGGCGCCGCAGCGTCGGCACCACTCATCCGGGGTCAGGACCCGGCAGGCGAGCACCGCTCGCGCGGGCTAAGAGGCGTTGACCGGTCACGACGAGGTCGAGTTCATCGAGGCGGCAGAACGTGGTCAGGTCAGGGCGGGCGATCGCGCCGGAGCGCTCGCCGACGGTAGCGTCAGACAAGTCGAGGTCTCTCGGATGCAGCGTGTAGGAACATTCCTCCTCGGGAGACCTCGACGTCTATCCCGGGACCGCCCCGCCGACGCCAACTACACCCTCATCTGGGATGAGCCTGATTAGGTCGTCGGTTCGATTCCGACAGGCGGCTCCGGCGAACAGCCCCTGACCTGCGGAAACGCAGGGCAGGGGCTGTTCGGTTCTGGTGGTCGCGCGTTGCGCTGGCCTCACGGCTCTGCCCGACACCGACGTTGCTCTCCTCTGCGACGGACCCCTCGCCGGCTGAGCGCTCGCGGCCGGCATCCTGTCCGTGTGCCGGTAGGCCTCGCTCCGCTTGGCAACGCGGTGGGGCGTTGTGTCGCGACCTGCACGTGCGAGGTGTCAACGGTGCGTCGGCGCAGCGATCGTTGTGTGCGCAAGGAGATGCTCCATGCCGCACGCGCGGCGCGCAACGCGTCTCCCGTCACGGCAACGGATCGCAACCAAGACCCGCCCACAGCGACTAGCGGGACGGGGGGCAAGTTGCCACAGCTGCGCTGCCATGGAACCGCGCTGGCGCTCTCGATGACCATCGGTGGACCAGTGCCGCTCCAGGCTTGCGCCTGGAGTTGCCTGGCCTCCCCGTGATCGGCCCGTCGGGGATCGTCAACGTGGGACGGGTGTCGAGGCGGTCGGGTCCGATGCCTCGGCGGGGCATGATCGTCTCGTGCGTTGGCGGACTACGGGAGCTTGGACGCGAGGACGTCGGCCGCCAGGATCTCGGGTGCTGCGCCGAGGAGGTGCTGGTTGGCCATCAGGGCTGCGACGATGGCGCCGTTGGCGTGGGCGTCGCGAGCGGCCTCGTCGGGGAATGCGTCGAAGATCCAGAAGGTGTCGGCGTGGGTCCTGACCGCGAACCAGACAATCGTTCCTACTTCTTCGTTGGCGAGTGCGACAGCGCCGGCGAGCAGATCGGCGAGCGCGTCCTGCTGTCCGTCGGCCGCGACGATCTTAGCGACGAAGGCATACGGAAGTGATGCGGGTGTGGACATGAGGGACTCTCCTTGTAGTCGGGGTTCTTCGTGGGACGAGTTCAGCGTATGACGAGCGAGGGCCGGTGGGGAGTGGCGTATACGGCAGTATTGCTATTGTTTACGTCATGCGTATCGGACTGATCGCGATCGACGGCTGCTTCGGTTCGGCTATCGCGTCGATCATCGACATCGTGCGGGTGGCCGACGGAGCCCGCGGCGATGTCGACCCGCGGATCGACCCGATCGAACTCGACATCCTCGGACCGAAACGGCGAGTGACCACGACGGCATCGATGACCCTGTCGGTGGACCACCCGCTGTCGGAGTCCGGAGAGTTCGACGTGGTCGTCGTCCCTGCGCTTGGAACCCTTACGGCCGCCGCTACCAACGACGCCCTCCAGAGCCGAGATGTTCGTTCGGTCATCGCCTCGCTCGGGCGCCTAGACGAGGCGACCACCCGGATCGCCGCGGCGTGCACCGGCGTGTTCGCCGTCGCCGAGACCGGACGGATGCATCAGCGGCGGGCGACGACCAGCTGGTTCCTGGGGCCGGAGTTCCTGAAGCGCTATCCGACCGTCGCCCTCGATCTCGACACCATGGTCGTGGTCGACGGGAACCTCGTCACCGCCGGCGCCGCCTTCGCCCACATCGACCTCGCGCTCTCACTCGTGCGATCGATCAGCCCCGACCTGGCCCAACATGTCGCCAAACTCCTCATCATCGACGAGCGCCCGTCGCAGGCGGCCTTCGTCGCATACGAACATCTCCGGCACGAGGACCCGATCGTCGTCGAGTTCGAACGCTTCGTGCGCGCCCGCCTGGACGAACCGTTCAACGTCGCCCTCGTCGCGCAGTCGCTCGGCACCAGCCGGCGCACCCTCGAGCGACGAGTCCGTGCGGCGCTCAACCTCACTCCGCTCGGCTTCGTCCAACGGCTTCGCATCGAACGAGCTCGGCACCTCTCAGCAACCACGGACCTCACCTCCGCCGAGATCGCGCTACGGGTCGGCTACGCGAACGCCGAGACTCTGCGCTCCCTCCTGCGCAGGGAGCGACGCCGTTCCTGACCTATCGCCATGCCTTAGAACCACCTCCCAGCACGTCGCGTCGACGCTCTTGCGTCGCCCCTGAACGACCCACTCGACACGCCCGCAGCACAGGCCATGCGACGTGCCCCGGATTCCCGGACGGTCGAGGTTGGGTGGCTGTGATGTCGCTGCGTTCTCGTCGAGAGGATCAGCAGAACCGATCAGAGTCGATTGGGATGAGACGCGAACGCGGTCAGGTCAGGGCGGCCGAAGCCGGCCGGCGGGGTAGCGTCGGACACGTCGAGGTCTTTCGGATGCATGGCGTAGGAACCTCCCTCGTCGGGAGACCTCGACGTCTATCTGCGGACCGACGCGCCCGGCGAACCCACACCCTCATCTGGGAAGAGCCCCTTTGAGGTTGCCCGTCACTGTGAGGTGATCCATCGATGGATGCGCCAATCTCGTCTATTTGCATAGTGCACCCTTTCCCGCTCTGTTGCTTTACAGGCCCGACGCATACATCCGCGCCGCGTACCGTCGACCCATGACCGCGTCGACTGCCGCCACCATCGCGCTCGAGGGCCGCTTCGCCCGCGAGCTCCCCGAGCTCGCCGTGCCGTGGCAGGCCGAGCCGGCGCCGGCACCCGAGCTGCTGGCGCTCAACGAGCCGCTCGCCGCCGAGCTCGGTCTCGACGCGGGCTTCCTCCGCTCCGCCGAGGGTGTCGCCTTCCTCACCGGTGCCGCCGTGCCCGACGGCGCGACCCCGGTAGCCCAGGCCTATTCGGGCCACCAGTTCGGCGGGTTCAGCCCCCGGCTCGGCGACGGCCGAGCGCTGTTGCTCGGCGAACTCCGTGACCCCGACGGCAATACCCACGACCTGCACCTGAAGGGCTCCGGCCCGACCCCGTTCGCGCGCGCGGGCGACGGCCGCGCCGTCGTCGGCCCGATGCTGCGCGAGTTCGTGATCAGCGAGGCGATGCACGCGCTCGGCATTCCGACGACCCGCTCGCTCGCCGTCGTCGCCACGGGTCGGCCCGTGCAGCGCGAGACCCTGCTGCCGGGCGCGATCCTCGCCCGCACGGCGAGCAGCCACCTGCGGGTCGGCAGCTTCCAGTTCGCCGCCGCGACCGGAGACGTCGAGCTGCTGCGCCGCCTCGCCGACCACGCGATCGACCGGCACTACGCGCACGCGGCGTCAGGCGAGCATCCGTATCTGGCGTTGTTCGAATCGGTCGTGAAGGCGCAGGCGAGCCTCGTCGCGCAGTGGATGCTCGTCGGCTTCGTGCACGGCGTCATGAACACCGACAACGTGACCATTTCGGGCGAGACGATCGACTTCGGGCCGTGCGCCTTCGTCGACGCGTTCGACCACGCCGCAGTGTTCAGCTCGATCGACGGGGGCGGCCGCTACGCCTACGGCAACCAGCCGGTCATCACCGAGTGGAACCTGGCGCGCTTCGCCGAAACCCTGCTGCCCCTCATCGACGCCGGCGCCGACCGCGCCGTCGAGCGGGCGACGGAGGCGCTCGGCGCCTACCGCGACCACTACGCCACGGCGTGGGTCGCGGGGATGCGCATGAAGCTCGGTCTCGCCGCCACCGTCACCGACGAGGCCGTCGCTCCGCTCGCCACCGAGCTGCTCAACCTGCTGCACGAGAACCGGGTTGACTTCACGTCGTTCTTCCGCGCGCTGGCGGGTGTCGCCCGTGGCGGCGACCGCCCCGCCGTGTTGAACCTCGAGGCGATCGGGGAGTGGGCGGGCCGCTGGCTCGAGCTGTCGCCCGACGCCGACGTCATGGACCGCGTGAACCCGGTCTACATTCCGCGCAACCACCTCGTCGAGGAGGCGTTGGAGGCGGCGACGGCGGGCGACCTGGCTCCGTTTGAGGCGCTCGTCGAGGTGATCAGGCGGCCGTTCGACGAACGCCCCGGTCTCGAGCGGTACGCCGCCGGCGCCCCGGACGGTTCGGGGCCGTACACGACGTTCTGCGGCACGTAGGGCGCGAGCCCGCGGCGCTAGGGTCAGAGCCATGACCACTGCGGCGTGCGGAACCCCTTCATGAGCGCGATCGCGGCCGTCGCCTTCACGGCGGTCATGGTCGCGCTCGCGGTGTTCCAGCTGACGCTGATCGCGGGCGCCCCGCTCGGTCACTTCGCGTGGGGCGGGCAGGATCGCGTGCTGCCGAGCGGGAAGCGCGTCGGCAGCGTTGTATCGATCGCGCTGTACGCACTGTTCTCCGTGGTCGTGCTGCAGCGGGCCGGCCTCATCGAACTGCTGCCCGGCGTCGTCGCCGACGTCGGCATCTGGTGATCGTCGCCTACTCGGCGCTCGGCATCGTCATGAACGGCATCTCGCGGTCGAAGCCCGAGCGGTACACGATGGTGCCGGTGTGCGTGGTGCTGACCGTGCTGAGCCTGGTGGTGGCGCTCGGCTGACACCGAGCGCGCCGAGTTATCCACACTCTGTGCACAATTCCGGCAATATGCCGTACATTGCAGTGCATGAGTGCTTCCGCCACGGATCGGGTTGAGTTTCGCATTCCCGCCCAGCAGAAAACTGAGCTTGAGGCGGCGTCAGACGCGCTTGGGCTGACGACCTCCGCGTTCGTCAAGCAGGCCGCGCTTGAGGCCGCGCGGCGCGTGCTCACCGAAGAGCGGCAGGTCAGGCTCTCGGAAGATGCGTGGGCGAAGTTTGTGGACGCCATCGATAAGCCGGGCGCCGTCAACGCGGGTCTCGCTGACCTGCTCACGCGTGAGTCTCGCTTCTCGACCGAGTGAGCCAGTTTTCCCAGCCCCGGGCGCTGGCTCGTGGCGACAAGGTAGGAAAGTTCGACTGCGGGGTCGACTCGCTCAATTCATGGTTTCGTACCCTCGCATTGCACAACCAAGAGTCGGGGGCTTCGCGCACGTTCATCACACTCGACGATGAGGGTCGCATCGCCGGGTTCTACTCCCTCTCGTCGTTCTCGGTCGTCAAGGCGGAGGTTGGCGACGCTGGTGCTGGGATGCCCGACCCGATTCCCGCAACGCTTATCGGTCGCCTCGCGGTGCATGTCGAGCACCGCGGCGAGGGTTTGGGGGTCTCGTTGCTCCGTGACGCTGTGGAGCGAGCTATCCGTGTGTCACTCGACATTGGGAGTGCCGCGATTGTCGCGCACGCGCGCGATGAGTCGGTGGTCAGATTCTACGAGCAGTTCGGCTTCGCTCGTCTGGGCGGCGACACGAAGACGCTGATGATCCCGATGGCCGACGCCCTGGCGACAATTCGCTCGCTCGGGGCGGGCAGCTGAGGCGAGCTTCTCGCTGCCTGCGCGCTGGCAGCCTGGCCCCTAGCCTGGGTTGGTGGCAGAACGTAACGAGGGCAGCGAAAACACCAAACAGTCGCGACGCAAGAGCCGGTCGATACTGACAATCGCCGACGGAGTGCTGCGGGGCACGGCCGCCCCCACCCAGGTGCTCTCGGTTGCCGGCACCGAGGGGCAGCAGTCGCAGCGGCACGTGCGCCTCGTCACCGACCTGTGCCTGCGCGTGGGCGAGTCGATGCTCGCCACGGGGGCGTCGGCCGCCGACGTGGTCGCGATGGTGCTACGGCTGAGTAGCGCCTACGGGGTCGACGGCATGCACGTCGACATCACGTTCACCTCGATCACGGTCTCGGTGCATCGCGGCATGAACGAAGACCCCATGTCGGTCATGCGCATCGTGCAGGTGCGCACCACCGACTACACGCGCCTGCAGAACGTCTACCTGCTCATTGAGGAGATCATCGACGGCGGCGGCCAGCTCACAGTCGAGCAGGCACGCCAGCGGCTCACCACGATTCTGACGAGCCCCCACCCGTATCGGCGCTGGGTCGTCACCCTCGGCAAGGCGATTCTGACGGGCGGCGTGGTGGTGCTGTTCGACGTCGGCCTCGTGTTGGCGCTCGTCGCCGCGGTGGCCGCCGTGGTCTCTGACCTGATCACCCGCCAGCTGGGCAAGTGGTCGGTGCCGGGCTTCTTCGCCCAGATGACCGCCGCGATGGCGACGACCTGCATCGCCGTGTTTCTCTTCTGGCTGCGGTCGGTGGGCATCGAGGTGCCGGGGTCGGAGGCCCCCACGGTCATCGTCATCGCCGGAATCGTCATGCTGCTGTCGGGCCTCGGGCTCACATCGGCCGCCCGCGACGCCATTGACGGCTACTACGTGACCGCGACGGCGCGCGGCATGGAAGTGTTCATGCTCACTCTGGGCCTCGCGGTCGGCATTTCTGCCGTGTTGGGCGTAGCCCTGCGCGTGGGCATTCCGGTCGACATTTCGACCTCGCTCGGTGACGGAATCGGCCTGGTTTCCGGGGTGGTGGGGGCGTCGCTCATCGGATGCGGTTTCGCGCTGACGTCGTACGTGCGCCTTCGCCTGGTGCCGCTCATGGCTGCCGCGACGGCCGCCGTCATGGCGGTCTTTCTGCTGGTCTCGCCGTACGTTGACCAGCCGGGGCTCGCGCCGGGCATTGCCGCGGTCGCGGCGGGCGTCATCGGCTATCTCACCTACCGCTGGCTGAAGGTTCCGGAGGGCGCGACGACGACGGCGGCCATCATCGGGCTCATCCCGGGCCTCGCCGTGTACCGGGCGCTGTACGTGCTGGTGGATTCGTCGACCGGGGTGTTGGAGGCGCTGCCCGCCGCGGTGGACGCACTCGCCACCGGTATCGGTCTCGCGGCGGGCACCGCCATCGGCGTCTTCCTGGCCCGTCGCATCTTTGGCCTCGATCGCCAGGCCATGATCGCCGCGCGACGGGCGCGCGGGGTGCGGTAGCGCAACTCTGACGCTGTCCCGAGCTACCGCGAGCTGTTCGCCGTGCGCCCGCGCACGATGCCGATGAACACGTCGGCGAGGGGATGCGCGCCGGTCACCGGCCACACGAGGGAGATTCCGGTGTCTGCCGCATCCCGGATCGGTTTCGCGACCACGTCTTTGCGCGAATGCTGCCGCGCGACCGACTGCGGCATGACGGCCACGCCGACGTTCGCGGCGACCAGCTCGACCGCCTCGGCGCCCGTACCCCCGGCGAGGTCGACGTCGAGCACGGCCAACCCGTCGAGGTCGGCCAGGTCGGCGACGCTCAGGTCGTCGAGCCCGGCGGGCAGCGAGCCCTTCGGCGAGACCAGCACCGGCTGCTCGCGGTAGAGCGGGATCGCGTGCAGTTCGTCGTCGGCCGCGACGTCGCGAAGCAGGCTCATGTGGGCGGTGCCGTCCGCGAGGGACGCGAGCGCAGCATCCTGCGTCATGGGGGTCAGGTGGATGCGGCCGCCGGGGCGGCGCTCGCGCCAGACGCGCTCCCACTTCGTGGGGGTGACGCCCGTGACGAAGGCGACCTCAAGCGGTTCGGGCATGGGGCAAGGGTACCGGCGCGACTGGGTGCCGTAATGCCCGGCGTCAGCCCCAGGCCGCATCCATCACAGCATCATCCGCAAGGTCGCGTGCCGCAGCGCAGGCGCGAAGTATGTCGCCCACAGTGACTACGTCAGTCGGTTCGCTGTCGAGGGTGCTGCCGTTTGTCATGGTGAGGCGATGGTACTCGGCTTGCATCTGGCGTCACCGACGCACTCGTCACCTTTCGACTCCCGTACGCTCGTCACCATGACCGAGACCCCGCGCGAGGACCGCCGCCAGCAGCCGAAGCCGAAAAAGGAGCAGCTGCTGAGCCCGGCGACGGCGGCGAAGAAGCTGAACCTCTTCCTGCCGGCGACGCCCGCGGAGTTTCAGGCAACCCCGATCACGCGCACCCAGCTGAACGCGCTGCAGGAGAACCCGCCCGAGTGGCTGGTGACGCTGCGCCGCGAGGGCCCGCACCCGCGCGACGAGGTCTCGCGACGGCTGGGCGTGTCGAACTCGGCGCTCGCCCGCGCCGGCGTGAGCGACTCGATGACGACCGCCGAGATTTGGGCGATCATTGACGAGATGCCCGAATGGCTGGTCGACGAGCGCGAGAAGCACGCGCCGGGCACCGGGCGGAAGCCGGGCACCGCGGTGGGGGAGCGCCCGACCGCCGAGTAGCGCACCCGGCCGTGCCAGGCCGATCGGTGATCGGTGGCCCCCTCGGCACCCGATTCCCCTGCCGGTCACGGTCGCGAGAGGCCAACATCGAGAGCATGGCGGGTATCCATCATGTCGAAATATGGCTCGACGAACTCGAGGCGGTCAGGCGCGAGTGGGGCTGGCTGTTGCAGTGCGTCGGGTTTCGCGTCTCTCCCGACTGGGACTACGGCGTCGCCTACGAGGCGAACGGTGCCTACCTGACGTTCACGACCTCGCCGAACCTGTCGTCGCATTGGCCGACAGCGCGCCGAACGCTCGGCGGTAATCGCGCCAACTCGTCGACCGGGTGCCGAGTCTGGCCGCGATCGCCCCGCGACGCCCGTCGAGCGTGCCCGGGTCTAGGCTCGAGGGTGGTCCGTCGTTGTCGGCGGGCCATTCGTCTCTTCACGCCATCGGAGGTCGCCCTGTGACTACTCTCCACTCCGCGCTCGTGTCGGTGTACGACGAGGTCGTCGAGCGCAACCCTGGCGAGCCCGAGTTTCAGCAGGCCGTCGCCGAAGTGTTCGAGAGCCTGGCGCCCGTCGTTGACAAGCATCCCGAATATGCCGACGGTGCGATCGTGCAGCGCCTCGTTGAACCCGAGCGGCAGATCATCTTTCGGGTGCCGTGGGTCGACGACGCCGGCGGGGTGCGGCTGAACCGCGGGTTCCGGGTTCAGTTCAACTCGACGCTGGGCCCGTACAAGGGCGGCCTGCGGTTTCACCCGTCGGTGAATCTCGGCATCATCAAATTCTTAGGCTTCGAGCAGACCTTCAAGAACGCCCTCACCGGTATGCCGATCGGCGGCGGGAAGGGCGGCGCAGACTTCGACCCGAAGGGCAAGAGCGACGCAGAGGTCATGCGCTTCTGCCAGTCATACATGACCGAGCTGTCGCGCCACATCGGTGAGTACACCGACGTTCCGGCGGGCGACATCGGCGTCGGCGGCCGCGAGCTCGGTTACCTGTTTGGCCAGTACAAGCGGCTGACGAACCGCTACGAGTCGGGCGTGCTCACGGGCAAGGGCATCGGTTGGGGCGGCTCGCTCGTGCGCACCGAGGCGACCGGCTACGGCACGGTGTTCTTCGTCGACGAGATGCTGCGGCGTCACGGTGAGACGCTCGAGGGAAAGCGCATCATCGTCTCGGGGTCGGGCAATGTCGCCCGCTACGCCATCGAGAAGGCGCACCAGCTGGGCGCAACCGTCGTCGCCTGCTCTGACTCCGGCGGATACGTCGTCGATGAGGCGGGCATTGACCTCGAGCTGCTCACGGAGATCAAGGAGCGCCGCCGCGGCCGTGTCGCCGACTACGCCGCGGAGAAGGGCGGCGCGGTTCGCCACATCGCAGGCGGGCAGATCTGGGATGTTCCGTGCGCCATCGCGCTGCCCTGTGCGACACAGAACGAGCTGGATGAACGGGGTGCGGCGGCGCTGATTCGCACCGGCGTGCGCATCGTTGCCGAGGGGGCGAACATGCCGACCACGCCCGGCGGCATCGCGGCGCTCCGCGCCGGCGGGGTGCTTTTCGCGCCCGGCAAGGCGGTCAACGCTGGCGGTGTGGCGACGAGTGCGCTTGAGATGCAGCAGAATGCGTCGCGCGACTCGTGGAGCTTCGACTACACGGAGGAGCGACTCGCCGACATCATGCGGGGCATTCATGACCGGGTGCTCGAGACGGCCGACACCTACGGCGTGCCCGACGACTATGTTGCCGGTGCAAACATTGCGGGGGTCACGCAGGTCGCCGACGCGATGCTCGCTCTCGGCGTGATCTAGGGGGCGCGCGTCTTCAGGCGAACAGTGCGCGGTACTCTCCGTAGCCTTCCGCCTCGAGCTCGGCCACCGGGATGAACCGCAGCGACGCCGAGTTCATGCGGTAGCGAAGGCCCCCGCGGTCGATGCGAGTCGTGACGGCATCCTCCTGGATGGGACGCGTGAAGCTCGGCCATCCGGTGCCCGAGTCGTACTTGTCCCGGGACGAAAACAGGGGCTGCCCCGAGACCACGTCGACGTAGAGCCCCTCGGCCTTGTTGTCGTGGTACTCGTTGCGGAACGGCGGCTCGGTGCCGTCGTTCTGCGTCACCTTGTGCTGCATCGGCGTGAGGCGCGACAGCTGATCGGCGGTCGCCCGGTAGTCGGCGGGTCGTGCCGCGGAATGCGTCCTTCGGTCATGGATGCACGCTACGCCCGCGAGGTGAGATGCGGCCGCGAAGAGGGCGAGCATCCGCCGTGCGCTTATCGGGCGGCCGCACCCGGTCGCGTGTCGCCGAAGTGGGGGTTCGCCGGTGGGATGGGCACCGGCGGAAGCCCTTGAGCGAGCAACGATTCGACGAGGGGATACGCCTTGTCGGGCGGCAGTTCCCCCGGAAAGTAGTGCTCGAAGACTGCCTCGGCCTCGTCGACCGTCGAAATATTGAGCAGCCTCATGAGGAGGGCTATGTCGGCACCGTCGCGCTGGGGGCGTGCCGCGCGAAGCTTCATGGCGAGGAGACTGCCGGGTGTCGCAATGTCGATGCTGACGACGCCATCATCGTGCAGTGGTTCCCACAACGGTTCAGCTGCGATCGGGATAAACGTGCGGGCGGCGTTGTTGAGCCAATCGCGGGGCCACCCTCGGCGTGCCGCGATGGTGGCCACGATCTCGTCGAGGTGGGCATTCGTGTGGATGCTGGCATCGATATCGACGGTCACCCGCCGGTCGGCGTCGTATCGCAGAAGGATCGCGGCGCCCCCGATGATGCGGATGCTTGCGGGTTCTCCGTGACGGTGCAATTCTCGGATGACATCGCGCAAGCCATCAATGATCGCGTCCCTGTTTAGCGTCGTCATGCCGGGTCCAACGATGCGCGGTCGATCACGAGCCCGCGGATAAGGAATGCCGCAGGAGTGTCACCAAGGAGCTCGCGAGGCAGCGTTGCCAGATCGCCAAGAACGACCTCTGGGTCGCATGTCGGGGAATCGTTCACCCAATCGGGGATCGGAGCGTCGACCTCCTGAAGTCGAAACTCGGACACCGCTGCGAGTGCCGCGTCGTAGACGTCGGTGCCGGTGGGCTGTGGGGGATGGGCCGCCAACACGACGCGATTGACCGCCGACTCGACGGCCAAGGCGTCGGAGTAGGTCAACCAGGCGCGAAACGCGGCGTCGGCGTCGTTACCCTCGATCGCGGCGCGAATCTCGATACTCGCTTCGAGTGCACCCTCGCGTGTGGTTGGCAGAACCCCGAGGCGTGAACCCGTTGCGCGCAGCAGACGATCAAGTGTGTCGACGCGCGGGATGCGCCGACCTGCTTCGATCGACGACACGTTGGGCACCGACGTGCCCGCGACACGTGCGACGTGGTCTTGCGTGAGTCGGCGTGACGATCGGGCGCCACGCAGGAAGGACGTTGCCGCCATGGTGCACCTCCGTATTATCGATTACGATAACATGCGAGGTGAAGCGCGCCTATCCGGCAGCGAGTCGCTCGATCACGTCGACGAATCCGGCCCACCCGGCCGCCGCCGGGCTGCGAGAGCGTCAGCGAGCATCCATTCGCCTCGGCGCCGGCGAGCTCGAACATGACCGTGTCGCGTTGATCGATCGACGCGTCGTCGGTGCCGAACCACGTGGCGAAGGCGCTGGGCGTGGTCAGCACCTCCCACACGCGCTCGGGCGTGGCCGCGATGTCGCGGACCGAACGGAATCCGGAGGGGCTTACGTCGGTCATGTCGGTGAGGCTACTCTGGGGGCCCACCGCGCGGGAGGGAACCTCACCATGACCGTGACCAGTTCGAACGCCGACGCCGCGACGAGAAGCATGACCTTCGTCGCCGAGTTCGCAGCCCCCGTGGCCGAACTCTGGCGGGTCTGGGCCGAGCGTGACCTGCTCGAGAAGTGGTGGGGTCCGCCCGCCTACCCCGCGACGAGACCCCCGAACCCGACAACCGCACAACGGTGGCGTTCGAGCAGATCGGCGAGGGCAGCCGCATGACCCTGCGCTCGATGTTCCACACCGACGAGGCGTTCGCCGAGGCGGTGGAGTACGGAGCCGAGCAGGGCTACGTCGAGGGCATCGGACAGATCGACGCGCTTCTCGGTGCGCACGACGCGGGGGCTTGACGCGGTCGTTCGCACGGTCTAACGTACAACCAAATGGTTGTACAAATGGATGCCCTCACCGACGATCAGGTCGACGCCCTGTTCCGCGCGCTCGCCGATCGCACGCGGCGCGACATCGTCGCCCGCGTCATCCACCGCGAACAAAGCGTGTCGGCGCTCGCGGAGCGCTACGAGATGAGCTTTGCCGCGGTGCAAAAGCATGTTTCGGTGCTGGAGCGCGCATCCCTGGTGTCGAAGCGCCGGCGCGGCCGCGAACAGATCGTGACGGCGGACCGCGATGTCGTGCAGCGCGCGCGGGCGGTGCTCGACAGCTACGAAGCCCTCTGGCGGCACCGGGCCGACCAGATCACCGCCCTCCTCGCTGAGGACTGACGGAAGGACCGCCCATGACCGTGCGTGACCACGCGATCGACCGTGACGCGCTCACCCTGACGTTCGTCGCGGAATTCACCGCGCCCGTCGAGCGCGTGTGGCAGGTGTGGGCCGACCCGCGCCAGCTCGAGCGGTGGTGGGGTCCGCCGGAGTGGCCGGCCACCTTCACGCGGCACGAGCTCGAGCCGGGCGGCGAGATGCGTTACGTCATGACCGGGCCCGACGGCGAGACCTCGGCTGGCTGGTGGCGCATGACCGACGTTGACGCACCGCACCGGTTGGCATTCGACGACGGGTTCGCCGACGCCGACGGGAATCCCGTGCCCGACATGCCCGTCACCCACGCGGAGGCACGGTTGGAGGATGCGGGGGAGGGCACAACGCGCATGACCCTCGTCTCGACGTTTCCGAGCCTCGAGGCGCTTAATGAGTTGGCTCAGATGGGCATGGTCGAGGGCATGTCGTCGGCGATGGCGCAGATCGACGCGCTGCTCGCCGAGGGGTAGTTGCTGACCACGTCACGCGGCGGTCATCCGCATCTGCGATCATCGCGGGATGCGCCGAACCTGCACCGCCGACATGACACTCTCCGCGAGCGGGGATGCACGGCTCGTGCTGTCCGTCGTCACTCACTCGACTCTTGAGGGCGTCCACGACGAACTCACGGTGACGCAGGGCGGCGAGCCCATCGTCGTGAGCGAACTGCGCGACGCCCACGGCAACCGCATTCACGTGTGCGATGTGGGGGAGGGGGAAGTCAGCATCGGCTACCGGGCGACCGTGACGGGCCGCGCCGAACCGCAGCGGGTAACGCCGCTCGACGAGATCACGTTCCTGCGCCCCAGCCGCTACTGCGAGGCCGACGAGCTCGTCGCTACCGCGGCGCGCGAATTCGCCGGGCTGACCGGCACCGACCTGGTCGCCGGCGTCAGCTCGTGGGTCGGCATGCACCTTGACTACGTGCCGGGCTCGAGCCTGCCGACCGACGGCGCCGTGCGCACCCTGCTCAGCGGAAAGGGGGTGTGCCGCGACTACGCGCACCTTGTCGTCGCGCTCATGCGCGCCCTCGACGTGCCCGCCCGACTCGTCTCGGTCTACGCTCCGGGCCTCACCCCGATGGACTTCCACGCCGTCGCCGAGATCGCCGTCGACGGTCTCTGGCGGGTCGTGGATGCGACGGCTCTCGCCCCGCGCTCATCGCTCGTGCGCATCGCGACCGGCCGCGACGCCGCCGACACGGCGTTCTTGAGCATCCACGGCGCGTTCGTCGACCTGACCGAGCTCACGGTCTCGGCGACCGCCGACGAGTTGCCGAGCGACGACGTGCGCGAGCTGGTCTCACTCACGTGACGTGTGCGGGAGCCTGCCGCCCGGTCGCGTCAGCCCAATGTCGACAAGGCGCAACGCGCCGACCACCGTGCTCGCCGGCGGTCGCAACAGCCCCCGCTTCACCGCGCCGAACGTGACCGTGACGGCGGCGGGCAGCACCGCGTCGGGGTCGGGTACGTCGCCGCTGTCGGCGTCGACCCCGCTTGGCTGATCGCACGCGACGATCCGCAGGGCACCGAATCGCGGGTGCGCCCGCACCCGGAGCACCACGTCGCGTGCGTCACCGCGCAGCGCCGCCCGGCCCGCAGACCCGATGCCGAGAATGCCGTCGACGATCACGTCGACGCTGTCGAGTGCCTCGTCGAGCTGCGCCGCGTCGATGAGGCGCGCGCCGGCGGCGACCGCCGCATCCCGCCCCGCCTCATGGATGCTCGCCGCCGTCGCCAACACCGCCACCGGCACGCCGTCTGCCGCGACGCGCGCGCACGCCCACAGCGCGTCGCCGCCGTTGTTGCCTGCGCCGACGAGCGCGAGCACCCGCGGCGCAGTGCCGCGCGACCCGCCGTCGTTCCTCATGGACGCGAGTTCAGCGCGCACCACCTCGGCGAGCCCGTCGGCGGCGCGCTGCATGAGCGGTTCGCCCGCCGCGAGCAGCGACCTCTCGGCGGCGCTGACGTCGGCGACGCTCCAGTCGATGAGGGGGGCCGGGAAGGGCGGCGCGAGTACCCCGGACCTGACTCGTGCCACTTGAGCGCTGATTCGGCGGTCGTTGGTCGTTCTGCCCTGATTTTCCGGGGTTCGGGGTCGGCGGGTTACGCACTAACGGCGGCGATTTAGACTCCCTCGATGGGGTTGTTCGTCCGGAAGGTGAAGACGCGTTCCGGGGCCACGGCGGTGCAGATCGCGCATACTCGTCGCGGAGTGCAGACGATCCTCGAGCACATCGGCTCGGCGCATGACGACGCGCAGCTTGCGGCGTTGGTGGCGGTTGCGAAGAGCAAGATCCATGCCGGGCAGCAGACGTTCGATCTGGACGCGCTGACACCGACTGCGCCGACCGGGGCGGCGCCGACCGTGACGGGATCTCGTTCGCGGGTGCTGTGGGACGTGCTGGAGGCCGCGTATCGGCGGCTCGGTTTCGATGCCGCTGTCGATGACGACGTGTTCATGAAGCTGGTCCTCGCTCGCGTGGTCGAGCCGACGAGCAAGGCTGACACGATCCGGGTGCTCGGCGAGCTCGGGGTGCCGGCGCCCGGGCTGCGGACGATCTGGCGGACCCTCGCGAGATGTGTTGAACACGATTGGCGGGACAAGCTCGCGACCGCTGCGTATGCGCATGCGACCCGACATGGGCACGTGAAGCTGGTGCTCTACGACGTGACCACGCTCTACTTCGAGGCCGAGGACGAGGACGCGCTGCGGAAGGTGGGGATGAGCAAGGAGCGCCGCGTCGACCCGCAGATCCTGGTGGGGATGCTGGTCACCCCGGACGGGTTCCCGCTTGAGGTTCACGAGTTCCCCGGAAACACCGGCGAGACGCTCACGCTGTTGCCCGTGCTCCGCGCGTTCCAAGACCGACACGCAGTCGACGACGTCGTGGTCGTCGCCGACGCCGGCATGCTGTCCGCGTCGAACCTGAACCAGATCGAGGACGCCGGGTTCTCGTTCATCGTCGGCTCCCGAATCAGCAAGGCCCCTTACGACCTGGCCGAGCACTTCGACGCGCACGGCGGCGTCCTCCACGACGGCGAGACCATGGAGTCGAAGCGGATCATGGGCGTCCGGGAGAACGCCAGACAGCGGCGGGTGGTCTATCACTACTCGGCCAAGCGTGACCGGCGCGACAACCACACCCTCGACAAGCAGGTCGAACGGGCGCAGAAGATCGCCGACGGGACCAAGCCGCTCAAGAAGGACCGGTTCGTCAAGCTCACCGGCACCCGCCCCGCCGTCGATCAGGTCCTCGTCGACCGGGCCCGTCAACTGGCTGGGCTGAAGGGGTACGTCACCAACATTCCCCAGGTCCGGCTCACCGGGAATGAGATCGTGGCCGCGTATCACGAACTGTTCCAGGTCGAGGCATCGTTCCGGATGGCGAAGACCGACCTCCGTGCGAGACCGATGTTCCATCATGAGGCCGACTCGATCCACGCGCACCTCACGATCGTGTTCACGGCCCTCGCGATCTCACGCCATCTCCAGGACCTCACCGGGGCGAGCGTCCGCAAGATCGTCCGCACCCTGCGACCGCTGCGAGACGTCACGATCAGCATCAACGGGAACGAGATCGTAGCGAAGACCCCACCCGGCGACACGGCGCAAGCCATCCTCGACGCCGTCGCCGCGAGCGTCACGCACTAACTTGGCGCGAGTCAGGCC
>Ga0208490_100418_pt1 | contig 27510 bp, 26 predicted proteins | sample SubbioAug_CSWold_FD_184818 | JGI IMG/M metagenome (GOLD analysis project Ga0208490, IMG submission 184818) | Serpentinite rock and fluid subsurface biosphere microbial communities from McLaughlin Reserve, California, USA - CR11Aug_CSWold (SPAdes) | ecosystem: Environmental > Terrestrial > Deep...
GAGCCGGTATCGCTGCGCCGGCTGGCCGCCGAGTTCGGTGTCGAAGCGCTGAGCGATGCCGCCGCAGCGCTCCTCGGCGAACCCCGCCCGACGCTCACGCCCGAGGCGCTCGCGACCCTCGACGACTACCGCAGCGGAACGCTCCCCCCACCCACCATGCCGCTCGCCGGCCGCGACCTCATCGCCGCAGGCTTGGCCAAGGGGCCGATGATCGGGGCTGCGCTGGCTCGTGCGCGGGAGGCCTGGATGGAGGGCGGGTGCGTCGAGGGGGAGGGGGAGCGGGTGCGATTGTTGGGGGTGGTGATAAGGGGGAATATGAATGTCAATTCTCGATAGATCCCGCATCCGCCTCGCGGTCCTGATCGACGCGGACAATGCCTCGGCGAAGATTGCCGACGGGCTGTTCGAGGAGATTGCGAAGCTCGGAGAGGCGAGCGTGCGCCGCATCTACGGCGATTTCACCCATCCGCGCTCCAAGGCGTGGACGGATATCCTTGCCCGACACGCAATAACGCCGGAGCAGCAGTTCCCCTATACGACGGGCAAGAACGCAGCTGACATCACGCTGGTTATCGATGCGATGGATCTGCTCCATACCGGCCGGTTCGACGGCTTCTGCCTAGTCTCATCCGACAGCGACTTCACCCGCCTCGCCGCTCGGATTCGGGAGCAGGGGGTGGATGTCTATGGTTTTGGCGAGCAAAAGACGCCGGAAAGCTTTCGGCAAGCGTGCAGGCGCTTCATCTACACCGAGAACCTTTTGCCGGAGATACCCGCAAACGGTAGCGGATCTCCTGCGGTCAAGCCGTTGCAGCCGCCGAAGGCAGCCAAACCGATCCTCCGCAAGGTCATCTCGCAGATGGAAAGTGAGGATGGATGGGTGGCGCTTGGAGGCTTCGGCAGCCAGCTCGCCAATCTGGCATCCGATTTCGATCCGCGCACCTACGGCTTCCGAAAGCTCAGCGATCTCGTGCGCGAAACCGGAGCTTTCGACATCGATCATCCAAAGGGCGGCGCCATGCGCATCCGGCTTAAGCTTCCTGCAACGAAAGCGCCGGCAAAGGCTTGACACCGCCCCACGACACCCCCCCTAGCATTTTCCCCCGCCGCGCCTAGAATGTCCCTCCGAAGGAGGGTCTCCGTCATGACGCGGTCCCCCAGTCGCAGACCGAGCGATCTTGCGCGGCGTTTTGGCGCGCAAGCTCGGGCGCGCGAGTCGCCGACGATGCCCGGCGGGGGCGAGAGCGATGCGAAGCCCATCGGGACCTTCAACCGCGAGACCTACCGGATGCCGCGCGATCAGGCGCGCGAGACGGCGCGGGAGTGGTTCGAGCGCTATCCCAAGGCCGCCTACATGACCCAGGTCGAGAGCTGGCGGGTGCTCGATGATGGGCTGATCGAGTTCACCATGCGGCGTCTGCCGAGCGCCGACTGAGCGGTATCACCCGCACATCGTACTCACCCGTGCATCTTGTCAGGGTCGAATACCCGGAACGTGTTGCGCCCTGCGGCCTTGGCGGCGTAGAGGGCGGTGTCCGCGCGGGTAAATAGCTGCTCGGCACTGCAGGCATCCTTGTGGGCGATACCCACTGAAGCGCCGAGCTGATGCAAACCGTTGCGGTTCTCGATCGGACGGCTCAGCGCCTCGACGATATCGCCGGCAAGGCGTTCATGTGCGCGCTCGTCTGTCTCCGGCCCCACCAGAACCGCGAACTCGTCGCCACCGATCCGCGCAACGAGCTCCGCCTCCGGGCAGATCGCGGCAAGCCGGGTCGCGACCTCCGTGAGGCAAGCATCGCCGAAGGCGTGGCCGTATGTGTCGTTGATCTGCTTGAATCCGTCGAGATCGACGAGGAGGAGCGCGCCGATCGGCTTGCGATCTTCAGCGTCGGCATGGTCGATTTCCGACAGTCGGGCCTGGAAGCTCGCCCGGTTGGCGAGCCCGGTCATCACGTCGAACTCGGCGAGATAGCGCGTGCGATCGGCAAGGATCTTTTCCTCGGTGATGTCCTGCTTCATCCCGAAAATGCGCACGGCGACGCCGTTCTCGCATTCGATCGTCGCCGTGATTCGCATCCAGCGACGGTTGCCCTTCATCGTGACGATCTCGGTATCGAGGGTGAACCCGCTGCGCTCCTCGATGGCCTTGCTGCGTATGGCGACCAGCTGCCGGCGCGATTCCTCCGGGTAGCAGAGGAGCGTCTGCTGACGGTCGAGGGGTGCGCCGCGCGGGATCTCGAAGATGTCGTAGACACCATCGGTCCAGACGAGCGATTCGTCGGCGAGCGTGCATTCCCAGACGCCGATCCGGGCGGCCTCCGAGGCACGTCGGAAGATCTTGCGGCTATGCGCAAGCGAGGTTTCCTGCTCGCGGATCAGCCGCGCCTGCGCCTCCAGTTCCGCGCGAAGGCGCGCGATCGTGGCGGCGTCGCGGTGGGTGTTGTCGCGCAGGATGCCGAAACCGACCTTTCCCTCGATCGCCCGGAGAAAGCGCATGGTGAAGCTTTGGAGATCGTCGGAGGCGCGGCGCATAAGCCGCAGCAGGAGTGTCTGCGACGCTGCGTTCGAATGCAATTCTGTGTTTGAACGAGATCCGTTTTGCATATCGAACCCCATTCACCTCTCTCCGATCCGGCTGCAAATAGTATCAAACGCGCCGATTAAGAATCTCTCACCTCCATTGCCAGAAAAGTCCGAGGCATGCCGCTGCGGAAGTGCAATTACAGCACATGCATCGGCGCATGCCTCTCCCGTTGTTACGGCCAGCGCACCGTCGGCGGCATCGACGAGAGGATGCTGTCCACGTTGCCGCCCGTCTTCAGGCCGAAGATCGTGCCGCGATCGTAGAGCAGGTTGTACTCCACGTAGCGTCCGCGCCGGATCTGCTGCTCGTGGCGCTCGGCCTCGTTCCAGGGGGTGGCGAGGTTGTTGCGCACGATGCCGGGGTAAGCTGCGAGAAACGCCTCGCCCACATCCCGCGTGAAGGCGAAATCGGCCTCGGGCTCGCCGCTCCAGAGGTAATCGTAGAAGATTCCGCCGACGCCGCGCTGCTCGTTTCGGTGCTTGATGAAGAAGTATTCTTCGCACCAGGTCTTGTAGCGCTCGTAATCGGCCACATCGGAGTGCTTCTCGCAGGGCGCGCGCATGGCGGCGTGGAAGGCCTGCGTATCCGGGTCCTCCTGCGTGCGTCTCCTGTCGAGCATGGGGGTGAGGTCGGCCCCGCCTCCGAACCAGGTTTTCGTCGTCACCACGAACCGGGTGTTCATGTGGACGGTGGGCACGTGCGGGTTCCAGGGGTGGGCGATCAGCGAGATGCCCGACGCCCAGAAGCGCGGGTCTTCCGCCGAGCCGGGGATCTGGCCGCGGAACTCGGGGGCGAATTCGCCATGCACCGTCGAGATATGCACGCCGACCTTCTCGAAGACGCGCCCGCGCATCATCGACATCACGCCGCCGCCGCCCTTGACGCCGGAATGATCCGTGCGCTCCCATTGCCTGCGCTCGAACCGCCCCGGCCCGCCGGCATCCGAATCGAAGGGGCCGGTCGCCTCGTCTTCCAGCACCTCGAAGGCGGCGCAGATTCGATCGCGCAGGGCGGCGCACCAGATCGGCATCTCGGACTGAAGGCGGGGAACATCGTCGGGCGTTTGCGGCATTATGGCTGACTCGTTTTCGAGAGGTGCTTCACGGTATCCTCGCAAAGCCGGAAGGTACAGCCGCCGCGCTCGCAAAACGCGGCTTTCTGCCGTTTTCGACCCCGGCCCCATTGCCACCCAAGGGCATCTGGCGTAACCGGATCGAACCAGAACGGAAGATTGCCATGACCAATCCCAAAGACGACATCTCCACCCAGCACGACAGAATTCTGATCGTCGATTTCGGCTCGCAGGTCACCCAGCTGATCGCCCGGCGGGTGCGCGAGGAGGGGGTCTATTCCGAGATCGTTCCCTTCCAGTCCGCAGCCGCGGCTTTCAAGGAGATGAAGCCCAAGGGCGTGATCCTCTCCGGCGGCCCCGCATCGGTCACGGAGGCGGTCTCGCCACGCGCGCCGCAGGAAATCTTCGACGCCGGCATCCCCGTGCTCGGCATCTGCTACGGCGAGCAGACCATGGCGGCGCAGCTGGGCGGGAATGTCGAGGGCGGGCATCATCGCGAGTTCGGGCGCGCCGAGGTCGAGATCGTCGCGGAATCGAAGCTCTTCGAGGATGTCTGGCAGGTGGGCCAGCGCTATCCCGTCTGGATGAGCCACGGCGACCGGGTGACGAAGCTCCCCGACGGTTTCGAGATCATCGCCACCTCGCCCAACGCCCCCTTCGCGGCTGTCGGAGACGAGAAGCGCAAGTTCTACGGCGTGCAGTTCCACCCGGAAGTCGTGCATACGCCCCACGGGGCCGGCCTCATCCGCAATTTCGTGCGCAACATCGCCGGCTGCTCGGGCGATTGGTCGATGAAGGCGTTCCGGGCGGAGGCGATCGAGCGCATCCGCGCACAGGTCGGCACGGGCCGGGTCATCTGCGGGCTCTCGGGCGGGGTCGATTCGGCGGTGGCGGCGGTGCTGCTGCACGAGGCGATCGGCGACCAGCTCACCTGCGTCTTCGTCGATCACGGCCTGATGCGTGCCGGCGAGGCGGAGGAGGTGGTGAGCCTGTTCCGCTTTGCATACAACATCCCCCTCGTGCACGTGCAGGCGCAGGACACCTTCATCGGCGCGCTCGAGGGTGTCAGCGATCCGGAAACCAAGCGCAAGACCATCGGCAAGCTCTTCATCGACGTGTTCGAGGAGGAAGCGAAGAAGGTCGGCGGCGCGGCGTTCCTGGCGCAGGGCACGCTCTACCCGGACGTGATCGAAAGCGTCTCCTTCACCGGCGGCCCCTCGGTCACGATCAAGAGCCACCACAATGTGGGCGGCCTGCCCGAGCGGATGAACATGAAGCTCGTGGAGCCCCTGCGCGAACTCTTCAAGGACGAGGTGCGCGTGCTCGGCCGCGAACTCGGCCTGCCGGAAGCGTTTGTGGGCCGCCACCCGTTCCCCGGCCCCGGCCTCGCCATCCGCTGCCCCGGCGAGATCACCCGCGACAAGCTCGACATCCTGCGCAAGGCCGACACGATCTACCTCGAAGAAATCCGCCGCGCCGGCCTCTACGACGACATCTGGCAGGCCTTCGCCGTGCTGCTCCCCGTGCGCACAGTCGGCGTGATGGGCGACCACCGCACCTACGAATTCGTCTGCGCCCTGCGCGCCGTCACCTCCGTAGACGGCATGACCGCCGACTTCTACCCCTACGACATGGCCTTCATCGGTCGCGTCGCGACGCGGATTATCAACGAGGTGAAGGGGATCAATCGGGTGGTGTATGACGTGACGAGCAAGCCGCCGGGGACGATTGAGTGGGAGTGAGGGGCAATCTTGTCGATTGCTCTGCGCTCTTAGAGTTGCTCCAGATTCCTTCTAGGTACCCAACCAAGCCGCCCATCTGCCGAACGGCAATATACCCAGCCATGGGTCTCCTTGATTCCGGACAGGACCTGACCGGTCTGGCAGGATAGTTCGACGGCAGTGTAATCATCCTTCGCCAGGTGGAGGGTTTTTCCTATATCGAAGAGGCTGTCTGGTATCCAGCCTTCGAGCCCGTCGGCTGATTTGGCCCAAAGCCAGATATGGCCATCCCAATCCTCCTGGCGACCAGTCAGTTCCACCTGTTCCCCAGCGCTTATCGAAATGGGATTGGCGTAGGTGGCAACCCAGTCCTTTACGACAATAAATCTCATCCCTCACTCCGTCGCATCAAGCGAAGCCACAGCAAACTGGCGATGGCGGCGATGTAGACGTCGCGAACTTCATCCCCGCATCGGGTTGAAAACCTCCACCCCCTCGAAATCCTTCTCATTATCCGTCACCACAACACAATCGTTCGCCTCGGCGATCGCTGCGATAATTGCATCCAGTGCACTGCGGGGGCGACCGTTTTTTCTCCCCTCCGCCATGAGGCGCGCCCAGATCAGCGCGGCTCGTTCGTCAAAGGCGAGGATGCGACCGGCGAAGAGGGCTTGCGGTCCGTCTGGGCCAGAGAACCATGCCTCCAGTTGATCCCGCTTGCGGCCAGCGGGTTTTTCGAGAATGCCGCGCCGGATCTCGCCGATGGTAAGCGCGGAGATGAACAAATCGGTGTCGATCTGCGCGCTCATCCACGCAAGCAGCGATTCCGACGGCTCGGGCTCTGTGACGTTGCTCAGGATGTTCGCGTCGAGCAGGTAGCGCATCAAAGGTCGACCTTACGGCCTTCCTCGCGCGAGCGCGTGACGTCGAGATCGGCACCAACAAGGGGCGAGCGGCGCAGCGCTGCGAGGATGCCGCCTCTGCCGGGCGGTTCGTCCGTGATCGTCTCGTTGACGGCGGCGCGCAGGCGGGATGCGGCGGGGCTGTCCTCGGCGAGGCGGCGCGCGAGCGCGCGAATGAGGTCGCGATCAGTCTCGCGTCCGAGCACCTCGAACCGCGCGAGCCCGCGCTCGCCGAGGCGAGCCCGGTAATTCTGAATCGCGCGTTTCTGGGAGTTGCTCATGACGATCTCCTGCGTATATCCAGTAATATAGCCAGAGGCTGCGCGTTCAGCAAGGCGAAGACGGAGTTCCTGGCTGGTGAGCATCTTGGCGGTGACGGCGATGTTCGCCCAAGATCAGTCAACCAGAAGCCTTTGGAGGGTCAGCCATCGCCACCCGGAAGCCGCGAGCGCGCACGCGAAGACGCTTGGAGTGGCTGATGTCGTTCGGGCACAGGAGCGCGGACCCGCGTGATGGCAACCAATTGCCGAAGTCGTCGCGCAACGTTCGAAGCATCCAGACCGATACTCGTATTGTTTTCGTTGCAATCCGAGAGTGGCACACGGGTAAATCGTTTCGTGCCTCGCGAACTTCCATGGACGATAGAAGCCGATGAGCGTCTTGGATGCGCCGTTTAGCGTCGATCTCGCGACGGAACATCAATGGTTCAGGCCCTTAGTTTTCCACAGGGGTGGAAATTGTGTCCGGTTTGCCTTAATCCTGTCAGCGAGCCTGGCGCAGCCCTGCGTCATCTTTGCGGCCCATCTGAGCCGCGAAGCCGAGGGGAGGCCCGATGTTTCGCAAGATCATGGTGCCGGTCGATCTGGCGCATCTCAACAATCTCGCGCCGGCGCTGGATGAGGCGCGGCGGCTCGCCGGATGGCACGGAGCGGAGCTGTGTTACGTCGCGGTGACCGCTCCCACACCCGGTCCGCTCGCCCATACGCCTGCGGAGTTTGCCGCGAAGCTCGATGCCTTCGCCGCCGAAGAAGGCCGCAAGGCGGGACAGCCGGCGAGCGCCCACATGATCGTCAGCCATGATCCGGCGGTCGATCTGAACAGGAAACTGATCGCGGCCATCAGCGAAACCGGCGCGGATCTCGTCGTGATCGGATCGCACCGCCCGGGATGGAGCGACCACCTTTTCTCCTCCCATGGCGGCTACGTGGCGACGCATGCCCCGGTTTCGGTGACGGTCATCCGCTAGGCGGCCCGCCGGACGAGACTTGGCCGGAACAGAGAAGAAGAAGGAACGTGATGTGAGCGACGAAGCGGATACCAGCCTTCCGGTGCCCGAGGGCGAGTCCGAAATCATCCAGACCGATTATGAGGTGGGTCAGGACAACATCACCCCGAAGGTCGGCCCGTTCAATCTCGACATCCACAACCCGGTCTTCGCCTTCTCCGGGGCGACCGTGGTGCTCTTCACCATCCTGACGCTCGTCTTTGGCGATAGCGTCGCTCCGCTGTTCGAGAGTCTGCGCGACTGGCTGACGGCGACGCTCGACTGGTTCTTCCTGTCCGCCGCAAACATCTTCGTCATCCTCTGCCTCGCCCTGATCGTCTCGCCGCTGGGGCGCGTGCGGATCGGTGGAACGGACGCGACGCCCGATTACTCGTATATTAGCTGGTTCTCGATGCTGTTTGCCGCCGGCATGGGCATCGGGCTCGTCTTCTTCGGCGTGAGCGAGCCGATCTCGCATTACGACAGCGCGTTCGGCGGGATCGAGATCGGCGAGGACGGCCTGCGCGCGGACTGGGCGCCGCTCGGGGGAGCCGAGGGCGATACAGCAGCCGCCCGCTCGCTCGGGATGGCCGCCACGATCTTCCACTGGGGCCTGCACCCGTGGGCGATCTATGCGATCGTCGGGTTGTCGCTGGCGCTGTTCTCCTACAACAAGGGCCTGCCGCTGACGATGCGCTCGGTCTTCTATCCGATCCTCGGGGAGCGCGTCTGGGGCTGGCAGGGCAACGTGATCGACACCCTCGCCGCCTTTGCGACCCTGTTCGGGCTTGCGACGTCGCTCGGCTTCGGCGCCGAGCAGGCGAGCGCCGGGCTGAGCTTCCTCTTCGGGATACCGCCGGGCAATACCTTCATGGTGATCCTGATAGCGGCCATCACGGCGGTGGCCATCATCTCCGTCATGCGAGGCATGGATGGCGGCGTGAAGCGGCTTTCCGAATTCAACATGATCCTCGCGGGCGTGCTCCTGCTCTTCATCGTGCTGGCGGGGCCGACATGGGCGATCCTCTCGGGTTTCGTCTCGAATCTTGGAGCCTATGCGCGAGAGCTGATCCCGCTGTCGAATCCGTTCGGTCGCGACGACGACAATTTCCGGCAGGGCTGGACGGCGTTCTACTGGGCCTGGTGGATCAGCTGGTCGCCCTTCGTCGGCATGTTCATCGCCCGCGTCAGCCGTGGCCGGACGGTGCGTGAATTCCTGATCAGCGTCCTGCTCGTGCCGTCCATCGTCTCGGTGTTCTGGATGACGGCTTTCGGCGGCACGGCGATCAACCAGATCGTCATGGATGGGATTACTGCCGTGGCCGATGCGCCGTTGGAGCTCAAGCTCTTCGTCATGCTCGAAGACCTGCCGCTGACCGCGATCACGTCGTTCGTCGGGATCGTCCTCGTCATCGTCTTCTTCGTGACGTCCTCCGATTCCGGCAGCCTCGTCATCGATACGATCACGGCGGGCGGAAAGGTAGATGCGCCGGTGAGCCAGCGGGTTTTCTGGTGCACATTCGAGGGTCTGGTGGCGGTTGCGCTCCTGCTCGGAGGAGGCCTCGCCGCGTTGCAGGCGATGGCGGTCTCCACCGGCTTCCCCTTCACGATCGTGCTGCTGTTTGCCTGCTACGCGCTGGTGAAGGGGCTGCTGGACGAGCCGCGATAGTCCCCGTCGTGAGGGTTGCTCCCGAAGGCATGCGCAGACACAATCCGTCGCTCTGCAGCGCATGGAAGGGGAGCACATGATCGTCGAGCACCAGGGCGAGGCGATCGGCTTCGTCGACGAGGTGGCCGCAACATTCGGTCGCCCCGTCGAGCAGATCACGACGCATGGCTCCGTGATCTTTCTCGCCGGCGATCGCGCATTCAAGCTCAAGCGCGCAGTCCTGTTTCCCTATCTCGATTTCTCGACGCCCGAGAAGCGCCTTGCGAGTTGCGAGAGCGAGCTGGCGCTGAACCGCCGCACGGCGCCTGAGCACTACCTCGCGGTGCGACGGCTCACCCGCGACAAGGCTGGACGTCTCGGCCTCGACGGGGAGGGGGACCTCGTGGATGCCGTCGTCGAGATGCGCCGCTTCCCCGCCGATGCGCTGTTCGACGCCATGGCGCTTCGCGGCGAGCTGACGCCGGACCTGATGGATCGCCTCGCGAGATCCATCGCCGCGTTCCACGAGCGGGCCGAGCCCGACTTGACCCGCGGTGGTGCGGAGAACATCGCCGGCGTCATCGCGATCAACGATGCGGGCCTGCGCGAATCGGGTCTCGTCGACGCCTCCGAGGCCGATCGATTCACGCAGGCGTTTCGTGATGCTCTGGACCGGCAGCGTGAGCTGCTCGACGCCCGCGCCCGCGAGGGCAGGATTCGCCGGTGCCACGGCGATCTGATCCTGCGCAACATCTTCCTCCACGAGGGCGAGCCTACGCTGTTCGACTGCATCGACTTCAACACCGACCTCGCCACCATCGACGTGCTCTACGATCTCGCCTTCCTGCTGATGGACCTCGCGCATCGCGAGCTGCCCGACCATGCAAACCGCGTCTTCAACCGCTATCTCGACGAGAGCCGGGAGGATGACGGGGCAGGGCTCGTCTCGTTCTTCATGGCGATCCGGGCGGCGGTGCGGGCGCATGTGGGCGGTGCGCAGGCGGCGGACCTGCCGCCCGAAAAGGCGGAGCCGGTGTTGGCCGAGGCGCGGGCGTACTACGCCATGGCCGAGGATCTTCTGAAGCCACGCCCGCCGGTGCTCGTCGCGATCGGCGGCCTGAGCGGGACCGGGAAATCGACTGTCGCTGCCCATCTCGCGGGCCATGTCGGGCCGGCTCCCGGTGCGCGGATACTCAACAGCGACAGGCTGCGCAAGGCCGCATTCGGCGTCGCGCCGAGCGAAAACCTGCCATCGGGCGCCTATACGCCGGAGGTTTCGCAACATGTCTACGGACAGATCCGCGACGAGGCTCGCGCCATGCTGCGCGCAGGCGTCTCCGTGATCGCGGACGCCGTGTTCGACAAGCCGGAGGAGCGGATCGCGATCGAGGCGACGGCCGCTCAGGCCGGCGTCGGATTTCTGGGGATCTGGCTCGATGCGCCCTACGCCGTCCTCTCGGCGCGTGTCGAAGCCCGTACTGAGAGCCGCCAGCGCGGACCTGCGGGCGGGGCGGGCGAGGAGAACCCGTCGGATGCGGATCTGGCGGTGCTGCGGGCGCAGGCAGCCCGCGATCCCGGAGAAATCACCTGGACGCGGATCGATGCCGACCAGGATGCCGCAACAATCCGTGCTGCCGTGCAGCCGTCGATCGATAAGATGGCGATGCCTGCGAATCGCAGGGCGTGAGCGACGGTGGAGGAAGGTAATATGAGCAACGAGACGCGCAACCTGCATTTCACACGCACGGAATTCGAGGAGCGCATGCGCAACACCGTGGCGGCGATGGAAAAGCGGGGCCTCTCGGCGCTCCTGATGTTTCGGCAGGAGAGCATGTACTGGCTCACCGGCTATGACACCTTCGGCTACGTCCACTTCCAGTGCCTCGTCCTGACCTCCGACGGGCGCTTCGTCCTGCTGACGCGCTCCGCCGATCGCCTGCAGGCAGCCTTCACTTCCATCATCGAGGATGTCAGGGTCTGGGTTGATCGCGAGGGGGCGGATCCGGCGAGGGAACTTCTCGATATCCTCAACGCGCGCGGTCTCGCGGGGAAGACCATAGGCGTCGAGTACGAGGCCTACGGTCTCACCGCCGCGAAGGGCAAGCGCCTCGATTCCGCGCTCGCGGGTACGGTGGCGGTCGAGGATGCATCGGATCTGGTAAGCCGCCTGCGCGCGGTGAAGAGCCCGGCCGAGATCGCGTATGTCCGGCGAGCCGCCGAGCTCGGCGATGCGGCGCTCGCGGCTGCATGCGAACGCGCGGCGCCGGGCGTCTTCGAGGGCGATATCCTGGCGGATATGCACGGGGCGATCATGCGCGGCGGCGGGGATGATCCTGCCAACGAGTTCATCATCGGATCAGGCCCCGGAGCCCTGATGTGCCGCTACTATTCCGGCCGGCGCGCGCTGTCCGACAACGACATGCTGACCCTCGAATTCGCGGGCGTATACCGGCACTATCACGCAGCCCTGATGCGGACGTTCGTCATGGGGGAGGGGGATCCGCGGCTCGTCGAAATGCACCGCGCCTGCCTCGAGGCGCTTCTCGCGAGCGAGGCGGCCCTCGCGCCCGGGCGTCCGATCGGGGAGGTCTTCGCCGCCCATGGCCGGGTGCTCGACGCCTCGGGCTCCAGGGATGCCCGCCTCAACGCCTGCGGTTACAGCCTCGGCGCGACCTTTGCACCGAACTGGATGGACTGGCCGATGTTCTACGAGGGACAGAGCTACGTCGCCGAACCGGGCAACGTCTTCTTCATCCACATGATCCTGTTCGACGCGAAGAACAACCTGGCGATGACGCTGGCCAGGACCTCGCTGGTGACGGAGAGCGGGGCGCAACCGCTGTCGCGCGCCTCGCTCGATCTCGTCAGGCGGTAGGATTGCCCGTCCTTGCCGCGTGTGCGGTCAGGACATGATCTCGATGATCACGGGAGCGACGCCCGAGCGGATCATGCCGACGGCGCCGGCTGCGCCCCGGGAAAGGTCGATGACGCGGTTGCCGACGAAGGGCCCGCGATCGTTGATCCGCACGACGACGGACTTGCCGTTCTTGCGGTTTGTGACCCGCACCTTCGTGCCGAAGGGTAGCGTCTTGTGGGCGGCGGTGAGCTTGTTCATGTCGTAGCGCTCGCCGTTTGCCGTGCGGCGCCCGTGGAACTTGTCGCCGTACCAGGAAGCCGGTCCGGATATCGTTTTTGCCACGGCGCCCTTTTCCTGGGCGGCGGCCTGCCCGATGAATGAAGTTCCGGTGCCGGAAAGCCCGGCCCCCGTGAGGAGCACGCAAGAAGCAAATAATGCTGCGAGCGCAGCCTTTGGTACGAATTTCATTCCTTGACCCTGTTGTCGTTGAACCTTTTTCGCTGTCTCCAGCGGTCGCCCGTTTCGCCGCCCGATGTGGCGAGAAGGTGCGCTTGATCGGGCGCGGGGAAGGTCATTCAAGGGCGAGGGGAACTTTTTCGGCTTTCGCGAAATGCCGGCGGGGCTCGCCAGGCGGCGCTCATCGGGCGGCTGCTCTCAGCCGACCACGAAGGAGAGGACCAGCATGGAGCAGATGACCACGCCGAAGAAGCGCAGGATGGCGCCTGTCGGATTCTGAGGGCGGGAGCGAAGGAACGGGCGTGGTGATGCGGTATTCATGTTTTGCTCTCCCATGCATCAAGCGGGTTACGGGCAGGAGCCGCGAGTCGTCCGGCCCCTCTCGGGAGGGTCATGCTGCTTCTGTATGGTTAATGCAAGGTAAAGATCGCACTGCCGGCGCGGCAGATGTGCACGGTCGAGCGGGGAGGCCCCGCATGCCGCTACCTGTTGCGGTCCCGCTCCGCTCGAAGCTGCTTGATCCGGTCCAGCACGATTTGCGGATCGTAGGGTTTTTTCAGGTTGTCGCCTTCCTCGCAAAGCCCGGAAGCCTTGTCCATCGCGCTCTCGAGGCTGCCGACGAGGACGACGTCGGTATCTGTCCGGTTCTCGCGAACCCAGTGCGCGAGGGCAAAACCGTTCATCGATCCGGCTGCATTCACATCCGCCAGCACCGCTTCGACCGCGACGTCCTCCTCGTTGAGAAAGGCGAGCGCCTCGTCGGACGAGGAGGCCTCAATCACGTGATAACCGCAGTCGCGGAGATATTCTGCGAGGTTGTGGCGGACGATCACGTCGCTGTCCACGATGAGAAGGCCGGGGCGCTGGCTCATTGGGCTCGTCTCGTTGAATTTCGGTGGATTGCAATAGTCTTCATCGAAGGCGGGTTCATGGGCTGCAGTCGTCGCTCGAATCCTCGTCACGCTTCAGAAGCCGCGTCACGAGCGCCACGATGTTCGCCGGGGGAACCGGCTTGGGCAGAAACGCGTGAAAGCCGTCCGCTCCTCCCGGCACAAGATCCCCGGACGTGACGACGACCGGAAGATCCGGGTGTTGCGCAGCCACTGCACGTGCGAGATCGAGCCCGTTGCAACGGCCCGGCATGTGGACGTCGGTCAGGAGAAGATCGAAATGCGCTCCAGCCTTCAACAGATCGAACGCCTCGTCCGCGTTGCGGCATTCCAGGATCGTCAGCCCGGCAAGGCGAAGCTCGTCGGCCAGAACCATTCGCAGCAACGCCTCGTCCTCGACGAGCAGGATCGTTGTTCCCCGAGATGAAGAGGCCGGAATCTGCAATGGTGACATCAACTTCCCGGACTCCCCCACGTGTCCTCAGACAACGCCGAACGGCCATAAAGGTTTCAACCCGTTCCCGTATTTTTGTCACGTTTACATTTGTTGTGTAAAAGTGCGCGCGCAGCGGCCCCCTCACCCGATCCCGGCGCGCCTGAGGCCGTCGAAGAACGTGCCGATCTGGCGGCTGTCCTTCACGAAGAAGAGCCGCTCCTTCGCAAAACTGCACGAGAAACCGGGTCGCGATCGCATCAGAGCGCCCACCGCCTCCTTAGCCTGCCGCTCGTCTCCGAGATGACCAAGCGCCGCGACGAGATTGGCGTTGGCCCAGTAATGGGCATTGGGCACCTGCGTGGCCCGGCGCGCCCAGTGTGCGGCCTCCTCGAACTGCCGGCCGAACAGGTGGGCCAGCGCCCGGTACGACATGAAGGCCCAGCGGAAGGGATCGTGCGGGCTGAGCCCGATGGCTTTCTCGAACTGCCCGACCGCCTCGTCGAGCCGACCCTCATAGGCGAGCGAGTCCCCCAGGCCGCAATACGTCAACGCGAGGCATGGGTTGAGACGCACGGCCTCCTCCAGCGCGTCGATCGCGAGTTCGTATTGCCGTCGTGCGAGGCGCACGCGCCCCAGGGAGAAAAACGCCTGCGCATCCTGATCGTCGCAGGCGACCGCGCGCAATGCCAGCTCCAGCGCCTCGTCGAGGCGCGCCTGCTCGAGCGGCCCCTCGAAGTAAACCATCTCGAGAACGATCGCGTAGGCGAGGCGCGAAAGGGGGCTGCCGAACTCCGGATCCTGCTGGATCGCCTGCCGCATCAGCCGTTGGCTGCGCTGGTTGCCTTCCGCCGTAAAGCGGTAGAACTCCGCCGATCCGAGCTGGTAGAGCTCCCAGGCGCCGAGGTTCTTGCGCGGCTGGCGCGCCGCCTTCTTCTGCTCGGTGATCCCGAGTTCGGTGGCGATCTGCGATGCTATCAGCCGCGAGATCTCCTCCTGCAGCGCAAAGACGTCGGTCATGTCCCGATCGAACCGCTCGTTCCAGATGCAGCGCATCTCCCGCGCATCGATCGTCTGGCCGGTCACGCGCATGCGGACGCCCTCGCGGCGCACCGTCCCGGTCACCACGTAGTCGGCCTCCAGTCTGGAGGCGATGTCCGCGATGTCGCGGGATTGGGCTCCGACCGCGAACGCAGGGCTGCGCGCGATCACCTTCAGCCAGCGGTTCTTCGACAGGGCGGTGATCAGGTCTTCGGTCAGCCCTTGCGCGATGATCGAACCGCGACCGTCTGGGTCCAGGCTCTCGCAGGGAAGAACGGCGACCGTCGGTTCGCCGCCGTGGCGATGGCGTTCCATCGGTGTTTGGGGTCCCCGAGACGAAAGCGTGTCGCCGGCAAGGTCGGCCCGCAAACGAAAGCCGCGTCCGTGGACCGTTGCGATCAGCTGCTGCGCCCTGCCGTCGTCACCGACGGCGCGGCGGGCGGCCTTGATCTGGCTGCTGAGCGCCGCGTCCGAGACGATCCGGTCGTGCCAGATCGTCTCGAAAATCTCGTCCTTCGTGACGGTGCGTCCCCTGTTGCGGGCGAGCAGCGCCAGGAGGTCGAAGGTCCGGGGTTCCAGCGGCACCACCCGCCCGTCGCGGCGCAGTTCGAAGCGCGCGATGTCCAATTCGAAATCGGCGAAGCGGATCGTCGCATCATGCCGATGATCGTCGTGCGTCCGGCTCGGTCCGTCGTGCATGGGCGACTCCGGGACGAGGATGCGGGTCCGCTCAGCCAAACGTTCCGGCGATTGCGGCGGATCCCGCTGATCGCCTGCCTCGTCCACTCGCGCCAGGCGGCTGATGGGAGCCCGCGTCTCGACGGCCTGACGCTGCGTGACGATGCGAGATCAGTCTACGTCAGGTGTCGCGTGGCGCAAGGCCCCTTGCAGGGCGGGCGAGCCTGGGCGGCGTCCATCGGCCGCCCCGCTCGCCTTGAAGCTCGCCTTGAAGTTCCTCTTGAAAGTCTCCTTGCCGAGCCCTCACGTCATCGGGTTCGTCGCACTGATGACCCAGGACGAACTGGGCATCACGATCCCGTCATCGGCCAGTTTTTGGCGCGAAATCGCTTCCGCCAGCGCGTTCTCGATCTCCGTGCGCTTTGCTTCCGCCTGTTCCCCCGCCTCGCGGAAGACCTCGCCAGCCGGGCCGATCGCCAGCTGGAAGGCGACCGCGTCGCGGATGTCGTGCCCGATCAGCACCGGCGCATCGACCCGCTCGAAGGTGATGTTCTCGTAGCCGGCGATCTCCATCACCTTGCGCACCATCGGCTCGTCGGACATCGAGAACGGTCCCGGTCCGCAGCTGCGGGCGTCTCCGCCGGGCGGCGGCAGGAAGCGCAGGACCACGTCCTTGGCCATGGAGAGCCAGGGATTGTCCTTCGGGTCGCGCCAGACGATGTGGACCATCCGCCCGCCGGGGCGCAGCGCCGCACGCATGTTGCGCAATCCGGCGACCGGGTTGGCGAAGAACATCGTGCCGAAGCGGGCGAAGACGAGGTCGAACTGCCCGTCCGGCAGCGCCACCTCCGCGTCGCCGCGCAGGAAGCGCAGATTGTCGATCCCCGCGTGATCGCGATCGGCGGCGGCGGCAGCCAGGAACGCGTCGCAGCAATCGACGCCCACGACTTCGCCTTCCGGGCCCACCATCTCCGCGAGCTTCATGGCGGTGTCGCCGAAGCCGCAGCCGACATCGAGCACCCGGTCGCCCTTGTTCACCGGAAGTTTGGGGAAGACCGCCTCGCTGTGGCGCGTCAGGCCATCGACGAGGATGTGCCGGAAGCGGATGAACTTCGGCGCCAGCACCTCGTTCCAGAAGGTGACGAACTCCGTGTCTTGCATCGGTTCCTTCGCGGTTGCCGGAGTAAACGACTGGCTCGTCGTCATCTCGTTCATCGTCATGACGCGTCTCCCTTGTTCGTCGCGTGGCGCACCGCATCCGATCTCCTCGCTGCGAGGCGCGGGCGAGGTGGAAGCCTAGTCGCGTTAGCCGTAAGACGCTTGGACGAGATCTGTCGAAACCCTGGAGGTTTCGTGTGCGGCCACGGCCCTTTGGTGGGCGATTCTGCTGCTGCATCGGTGTCGTCGGGCGACGGTCAGGAAATCTCCAGGAAACGGCAAGTCGATCATCAAGCGTCGGTGCTGCGAGAGCGCTAGCCTCGTCCTGCCGCGACGCAGATCGTTGCGATTTTCAGGCAGACCGATAGAATGGGAGGTGACGATGAAAGCCATATCCAAGGACGTAACCCTGCGCTCTGCGGGGCTGGCGATCGGGCTTGCTGCGGGATTGTCCCTGGCGGGCTCCGGGGTCGTGCTGGCTCAGGACAGCCCGCTGCCGGAAGGCTTCGAGACGCAGCCTCTCCTCGACGCCACGACGACGCGGGATAACGATCCGATTGCCTGGCCGGACGCGGATCCGCGGATCATATCGGTGATCGGCACCATCGAGCCCGGCGGACGCACGCCCCTGCACCAGCACCCGGTGCCCACCTTCGTCTACGTTCTCGAGGGAGAGGTCGAGCTGCGCACCGAAGGGGGCGACTCGCATGCATACGCCGAAGGCGAGGCCTATATCGAGGCCCTCGACAGGAACCACCAGCTCTTCAACGTCACCGACGAGGAGGCCAGGGTTCTCGTCGTCTTCATCGCGGGCGACGGAGTGCCCACCACCGTCGCGAGCCAGTAGCGCTCGGCCTCGACAGCCCACGAAAGCCGGGTCGCCGGCGAGGCGGCCCGGCTTCGCCGGTGTGTGAAATTCCTCTCGCACCCGGCGGGCCTTCGCCCGCTCAGGCGGCGAGCGCCCTGTAGGCCTCGTATTGCGAGAGGAAGACGCGGCCAGTGAGGTCGCCGAGGAAGGGCGAGCGCTTCAGGCCGTCCATCACCGGTCCCTTCACCTCCGAGAGGTGCAGCGTGATACCTGCATCCTGGAGCCGGTGATTGATCTCCTCGAGGCTCTCGAGCGCGCTGGCGTCGATCGCGTTGACGGCCGAGCACATCAGGATCACGTGGCGCAGCTGCGGTCGCTCTGCGACGAGTGCCGCGATGCGATCCTCGAGATAGCGGCTGTTGGCGAAGTAGAGGCTCTCGTCGACGCGCACGGATAGGATTTCCGGCGTCGTCGTCACCTGATGCCGCTCGATGTTGCGGAAATGCTCCGTCCCGGGAACGTTGCCGACCACCGCCATGTGCGGCCGCGACGTGCGGTGGAGGTGGAGGAGCAGCGAGAGCGCGACGCCCAGCACCACGCCGATTTCGACGCCGAGGAAGAGCGTGCCGAGGATGGTCGCGGCCATGGCCGAGAAGTCGATCTTCGAATAGACCCAGACCCGACGGATCGCGGCGAAATCGACGAGCGACAGCACGGCGACGATGATCGTCGCGGCAAGCGTCGCCTGGGGGAGATTTGCGAGCAGCGGCGTCAGGAACAGGGTCGCGCCGGCGATCCCGATGGCCGTGAAGATGCCAGCGGCCGGAGTCTGCGCGCCGGCGTCGAAGTTCACCACGGAGCGCGCGAAGCCGCCCGTCACCGGATAGCCGGAGGAGAGCGCCGAGGCGACGTTCGCCGCACCCAGGCCGATGAGTTCCTGATCGGGCAGGATGCGCTGGCGGCGCTTGGACGCTAGCGTCTGCGCGATCGAGACGGATTCGACGAAGCCGATCAGGCTGATCAGCAGGGCAGGGCCGGCGAGCAGGCGGATGAGATCGAGATCCAGCGGCGGGATTCCGGGGACCGGCAGCCCCTGCGGGATGGCGCCCACGAGTGCGACGCCCGCGGCCCCGAGATCGAGCGTGGCGACGGCGATGATGGTCGCGGCGACAGCTGCGACGGGGCCGACCTTTGTGGTCACATCGGCCGCGCGCTTGCTCACGCCGGCAGCCACGAGCCAGGTTTTCAGCCTGAGGCGCACCATGTAGAGGAAGGCGAGCACGGAAAGGCCGATGACGAGCGTTGCGAGGTTCGTCTGGTGGATACTGGTGATCAGGCCGGTGACGATTTCAGGCAACGTGTGGCCACCGGCGGGGATCCCGAGGAGATGCTTCACCTGGCCCGCCGCGATCAACAGGCCGGCGGCCGTGATGAAGCCCGAGATCACCGGGTGGCTCAGGAAATTCGCGACGAAGCCGAGCCGGAAAAGCCCCATCAGGATCAGCATCACGCCCGAGATCAGCGCGAGCAGCATCGCGGCCGCCACATAGGCCTCGGTGCCCTGCATCGCGATCTCGCCGATCGCCGAGGCCGTCATCAGCGAGACGACGGCGACGGGGCCGACGGCGAGGGTGCGGCTGGTGCCGAAGATTGCATACGCGACAAGCGGCAGGACCGAGGCGTAGAGCCCGACCTCGGGCGGCAGCCCCGCGAGCATCGCATAGGCGAGCGACTGCGGGATCAGCATGATCGTCACGATCACCGCCGCGATGAGGTCGCTCGAGAACATCGAGCGCTCGTAGCTGCGCCCCCAATCGAGGATCGGGAGGTAGCGGGACAGGGTCTTCATCGTTCTTGCTCTTTCCGGGCCGATGGGAGCTGCGTCTCGCAGAACATGCGGTGCATGACCGAGATGAAATCGGCTACCCGTTCATCGGCCAGCCGGTAGTAGACGGATTTGGATTCCTTGCGCCCGACGATGAAACCTGCCTCCCGGAGCTCCGCGATCTGCTGCGAGAGCCCGGGCTGGCGCAGGCCGAGCGTGTCCTCGAGATCGCGCACCGAGAGCTCGCCATCGACGAGGGCGCAGACGATCATCAGGCGATTGGGGTTGGCGAGCTTCTTGAGGAAGTCCGCCGCCTCGCTCGCATTGCCGACCATTTCGGCGGTCGCGGGCGCAAGGTCGAGCTTCATGACGTCACTCCCATGTAGCCCCTTCGAGGGCGTCGAGCGGGAACTTGAAATAGCGCTTGCCATTCGCCTCGGGCTCGGGCAGCCGCCCGCCGTTCATGTTGACCTGAAGGGCGTGCAGGATGAGCTTGGGCATCGGCAGCGTCTTGTCGCGGGCCTCGCGGACCTTCACGAACTCCTCTTCGCTCCGGCATCGCGACATGTGCGTGTTCGTCGCCTTCTGCTCGCCGACGGTCGATTCCCAGCGCGGCTCGCGGCCGTCCGGCTGATAATCGTGCCCGACGAAGATCCTGGTCTCGTCGGGGAGGGCGAGGATTTCCTGAATCGAGTGCCAGAGGCGCGACGCGCTGCCGCCGGGGAAATCGGCCCGCGCCGTTCCGCTGTCGGGCACGAACAGGGTGTCGTGGACGAAGGCCGCATCGCCGATCACGTAGGTGATCGAGGCCAGCGTATGGCCCGGCGAGAACAGCACCTTTGACCGGATGCTGCCCACGGTGAAGGTGTCGCCCTCGGCGAAGAGCCGGTCCCACTGCGAGCCGTCGGCCCGGAAATCGGGCCAGTTGTAGATGCCTTTCCAGAGGTTCTGGACATCCGTCACCTTCTGGCCGATGGCGGTCGGCGCGCCGGTCTTCTCCTTGAGATAGCGCGCGGCCGAGAGGTGGTCCGCATGGGGATGGGTGTCGAGGATCCACTCCACGGTGAGCCCCTGCTCGCGCACATAGTCGAGGATCGCATCGGCGTTCTTCGTGGCAATCGCCCCCGACTTCTCGTCGAAATCGAGCACCGGATCGACGATGGCGCATTTCCCGGTCTCGGGATCGGAGACGACGTACTGGATGGAAAAGGTGCGCTCGTCGAAAAAACCCTTCACGTCCGGCTTCTGGGTGGTCATGATCTTCTCCCGTTTGATCGATGTTCCGCGACCGCGTAGGGGTCGCATGCGTGTTGACGCTTAAATTAATTTGATTGCAAGAAATTGCAAGTGATGTCTCGCATTTTTCAGACGACGAGCGCGAAAGCGATGGCCGCCTCGAGCAGCCAGAACACCGTCCGCCGCACGCGATCGATCCGCGACATCGGGCCTTCGCTGCAATCGAAGCGCTCGAAGTGGATGTTTTTCGTCGGAACACGGAGGTCCCGGAGTCAGTCCGCGGTCTGCGTCATGAAGACCGTCGTCCAGCGGACGAGCGCCAGCGTCCGCTGGATGGGCAAGTCTTCACGCCAATGCGCTTGATCAAGGAAGCACCGCGGCACGGCCGCGAACCGGCGCCCACGGGCGTTCTAGCGGACCGCCGATACCGGGGAGGTTTCGTCGAAGGAGTAGCCCGCACCCCGCACGGTGCGGATCGGGTCGAAGCTGGTCGCCGTGTTGATCGCCTTGCGCAGGCGCCCGACATGAACGTCGACGGTGCGCTCGTCGACATAGACATTGCGGCCCCAGACGTTGTCGAGGAGCTGTTCGCGGGTGAAGACGCGGCCGGGGGACTGCATGAGAAATTCAAGCAGCCTGAACTCGGTCGGGCCGAGATGCAGCTCTTCTCCCGACCGCCTGACGCGGCGGCTCTCCCGATCGAGCTCGATATCGCCGGCGCTGAGTATGTTGGAGAGCAGCGCCGGGTTGGAGCGCCGCAGCAGCGCCTGGACGCGGGCGAGAAACTCGGGCAGCGAGAAGGGCTTGACGATGTAGTCGTCCGCCCCTGTCGAGAGCCCGCGGATCCGGTCGCTTTCCTCGCCGCGCGCCGTCAGCATGATCACCGGCAGCCGCTTCGTCTCGTCGCGGGCCCGGATGCGGCGGCAGAGTTCGATGCCGGAGAGGCCGGGCAGCATCCAGTCGATGATGGCGAGATCGGGCGTCTGCTCGAGCAACCGCACCTCCGCATCGTCGCCGCGCGCGACGCACTCCACCTCGTAGCCCGCAGCTTCGAGATTGTATCGCAGCAGAAGAGTAAGGGCCTCTTCGTCTTCGACGACAAGAACACGCGTCGCCATGGGTCGCTCACTTTCCGTTTCAAGCCGATGAGGGATCGATGTTCTCGGAGCTCGTGCGGTCGTTCTTCGGCCGCTCGGCGGTGATCGTCTCGCCGGTGACGAGATAATGCACCGTCTCGGCGATGTTGGTGGTGTGGTCGCCGATGCGCTCGACGTTCTTCGCGGTAAAGAGAAGATGCGTGCAGAAGGTGATGTTGCGCGGATCTTCCATCATGTAGGTGAGCAATTCGCGAAAAAGCGAGGTGTAGAGCGCATCCGTCGCGCCGTCGCGCTTCCAGACGTCGAGCGCCTTGTCCACGTTGCTCGTGCTGTAGGCGTCGAGGACGTCCTTGAGCTGAGCCAGCACCAGGTCAGTCATGCGGTTGACGCCGAGCACCACCTTCTGCGGCTCGAACTGGCCGCTGATGGCGAGCGTGCGCTTGCCGATGTTCTTGGCCATGTCGCCGATGCGCTCGATGTCGCTGGCGATGCGGATGGCGGAGACGATCTCGCGCAGATCCACCGCCATGGGCTGGCGCTTGGCGATGGTGAGGATCGCCTTTTCCTCGATCTCGCGCTCGAGTTGATCGACGCGGGCGTCCATCATCACGACTTTCTGCGCGAGCTCGACATCGCGGCGCACCAGCGCGGTCATTGCTTCCGAAAGCATCTTCTCGGCAACGCCGCCCATCTCCATGATGGCGGAGCGCAGGGCCTGGAGCTCGGTGTCGAAGGAGGCGACGATATGTTCGTTCATGGCTCTGTCCTGCTGCACTGGTTTAGCCGAAACGGCCGGTGACGTAATCGAGGGTCTGCTGCTTGCGGGGGTTCGTGAAGACCGTATCGGTCGCCCCATACTCGATCAGCCGCCCAAGATACATGAAGCCGGTATTGTCGGAAACGCGCGCGGCCTGCTGCATGTTGTGGGTGACGATGACGATGGTGTAGTGGCCCTTGAGCTCCGCGATCAACTCCTCGATCTTTGCGGTGGCGATTGGGTCGAGGGCGGAGCACGGCTCGTCCATGAGCAGCACTTCCGGGTCCGCCGCGATGCCGCGCGCGATGCACAGGCGCTGCTGCTGGCCGCCGGAGAGGCTGAGCGCGCTTTCCTTCAGGCGATCCTTGACCTCGTTCCAGAGGGCGGAGCTGCGCAGCGCCCGCTCGCAGGTCTCCTCCAGGATCGAGCGCTTCGAGATCCCGTCCACCCGCAGCGGGTAGATCACGTTGTCGAAGATCGACATGGCGAAGGGGTTCGGCTTCTGGAACACCATCCCCATCCGCTTGCGCAGCGCGATGACATCGACGGTCGAGCGATAGATGTTCTCGTCGCCGACCTTGACCTCGCCGTCGACACGCAGGTCGTCGATGAGATCGTTCATGCGGTTGAGCGAGCGCAGCAGCGTGGACTTTCCGCAGCCGGAGGGGCCGATCAGGGCGGTGACCATTCCCTTCTGGATAGGCATGTCAATCCCGAACAGGGCCTGCGTCTTGCCGTACCAGAGCGAGAAATTGCTGATGTCGAGGGCGATGCCCTCGCGCGACTTCTGGAAGTGGAAGGCGGGGGCGTCGCTCGGTCCCTGCCGTGAGGTATCGAGCTGGGCGGTGGCTGATACGGACATGGTGACGGCTCCCATCAGAATTGTGCTGAGGCGTATTTCCGCTTGAGGCGGTTACGCACGTAGATTGCGGTGGAGTTCATGAGGACGATCAGCGCCAGCAGAAGCAGCGTGGTGACGAACACCATCGGCTTGCCTGCTTCCGAATTGCGCGACTGGAAGCCCACGTCGAAGATATGGAAGCCCAGATGCATGAAGCTGCGCTCGAGATGGACGAAGGGGAAGAACCCATCGACCGGAAGCGCCGGCGCAAGCTTCACGACACCCACCAGCATCAGGGGCGCAACCTCGCCGGCACCGCGCGCCATGGCGAGGATCAGCCCCGTCATGATGCCGGGCATGGCCTTCGGGAGCACCACGTAGCGAATGGTCTGCCACTTGGATGCGCCGCAGGCGAGCGAGCCCTCGCGCATCGAGCGCGGCACGGCGGCGAGCGCTTCCTCGGACGCGACGATGACGACGGGGACCGTGAGCAGCGCGAGCGTCAGCGATGCCCAGAGAATACCGCCGGTGCCGAAGGTCGGCGATGGCAGTCTTTCGGGATAGAAGAGCTGATCGATCGTGGTGCCCATCGTATAGGCGAAGAAGCCGAGGCCGAAGACGCCATAGACGATCGATGGAACGCCCGCCAGATTGTTGACGGAGATGCGCACGATGGAGACCAGCCGTCCCTGCTTGGCGTATTCGCGCAGATACAAGGCCGTGATCACGCCGAAGGGTGCGACGACCACCACCATGATCAGCGTCATCGCCACGGTGCCGAAGATCGCCGGGAGCACGCCGCCCTGGGTGTTGGCTTCGCGCGGCTCGCTGGTGAGGAATTCGCCCCAGCGCGAGAAGTAGATGCCGATCTTGTCGAAGAATGAGAGATCGTTTGCCGCGTAGTAGCGGACGATCTGCGAGAGCTCCGTCTCCTTCGTGCGCCCGCCGACCTCTTCGAGGATGACGCGGTTCTGTCGATCCACAGCGCGGATATCCGTCACGCGCTGCTGCTGCACCTGGAACTGCGACGAGATCTCCGCGATGCGCGCATTCGCCCGCTCGGCCTCGGCAAGTGCCTCGGGGGAGCCCACACCGTGGCGCAGCTGGGCGCGGCGGATCGAGAGCCGCTCCTGCTCGAGCCGGTAGTTGAGGGTACCGATTTCGCCCTTCTCGATGCTCCTGATCTGGGCAAAGCGATCCCGTGCCTCGCGCTGCGCCCGGCGCATGGTCGCGGGCTCGTAGGCGACCGGCACGTCGTTGATGACGAGGCCTGCGACCCGGCCGACGAAGGGGCCCCATTCCTGGCGTTCGAACAGGTAGAAATCGACCGGGGCCGCAACGCTCGCAACTTCGAAATCCGAGACCCAGCGGAAATCGTTGCCGTAGAGGTCGAAGTTGGCGGTGCGGTAGAGCGTGCGGTTGGAGTAGCCGTTATTGGCCTCGATGAAGGCGCGCTGTTCTTCGCTCAGTTGGGCGATCACGTTGTCGCCCGGGCGATAGCGCCCCCCGCGCGATGGCTCGCCTGCAACGACAGACCCGTCGCGGAGAGTGACGACCTCGATCGGCTTTGGCCAGAAGGTGGTCATTCCGTTCCAGAAGATCATGAAGAGGAAGCCCGCGATCAGGATGATCCCGAGCGCCAGCGCACCGCCGAAGCCCCAGAGGGCCGGCTCGCCCACCGCGGAGAGATCAGCCGTGAAGCGACGGACCACGCGGCCGCGCGGAGGGGTGCCGGAGGTGGTCTCGCCCCCGGCGATCGTCTCTTCCCTGGCTGCGACGCCGGCAGCGCCGGCAGCACCTGACGCTGGGATCGCTCCATCGATGTCAGGGACATGCGTAAATGCAGAGTTGCTCATTTGCGGATTTTCCCTGTCAGAGCTGGAACGCGCGCTTGCGGAAGCGCTGGCGGATCAGTTCGGCGACGGTGTTGATGATGAAGGTCATGATGAAGAGCGTCAGGGCGGCGAGGAACAGCGTGCGGTAGTTGGTGCCGTCCTTGACCGCCTCGGGAAGCTCGATGGCGATGTTGGCCGAGAGCGTGCGCAGCCCGGAGAAGATGTTCCACTCCATGATGGGCGTGTTGCCCGCCGCCATGACGACGATCATCGTCTCGCCCACCGCCCGGCCCATGCCGATCATCACTGCGGAGAACACCCCCGACGCGGCCGTGGGCAGGATCACCCACATCGCCGTCTGCCAGGGCGTCGCACCGGCGGCGAGGCTGCCGGCACGAAGGTGGGAAGGGACCGCGTTCAGCGCGTCTTCGGCCAAAGTGTAGATGTTCGGAATGACCGCGAAGGCCATCACGAAGCCGACGACGAGAGCGTTGCGCTGCTGATAGGTATCGACGAGGTTTCCGCGCGGATCGTAGCCGATCGCCGTCAGGAGCGAGGCGACGGCCCAGCTCATCAGCATCGCCGTGGAGAGGAGGGCGATCCAGCGCAGGAAATCGAGCTGGCCGGCCCGCGTCTTCTCGGAGTTGCGCAGGATCTCGCGAAAGTGATGCCCGTAGAGCCGCGTGAACGCCCAGCTCACGACGACAAACGAGAGCGGCAGGCCGATCAGGAAGAGGAAGGGCGTGCCCGTTCCGATCGCTCCCGATGTCCAGGCCTTGAAGTCCCCATAGAAGAGCGCCTGCTCGAACCATGGGCCGACCTGATATGCGACTGCACCCGCCACGATGATCGCCGCGAACATGAAGAGGAACTTCGGCGCGCCGCCAAGCTTCAGCGTCGTCTGCTGCGGCAGCATCTGCCAGAGATAGGCGCCCAGCATCAGCCCCATGGGCAGCGCGATGAAGAAGAGGAGGACTGCTCCGATCCACTCCTCGACCAGCGGAGCGAGCACGAGGGCGGCGACGAAGCCGAGCACCACTGTAGGGAGGCTCTCCATCGTCTCCATGATCGGCTTGACGGTCGCGCGCACGTTGCGATGCACGAATTCCGAGGTGTAGATCGCCGCCATCAGGGCGATCGGGACCGCAAAGAGCATCGCGTAGAAGGTCGCCTTCATGGTCCCGAAGATGAGGGGCACCAGCGAGTATTTCGATTCGAAGACATCGGTTCCCGAGGTCGATTGCCAGGTGAAGCCGGGCTCGGAATAGCCTTCGTACCAAACCTTCCCGAACAGCACGCCGAGCGTGATCTCGGGGTGCGGCGTGTCGTACTGCCACGCATCCACCATGCCGCTGTCGTCCACGAGGAGGATGCCGTCGGCCCTCGGGAACAGCATGATCTGCCCGGGTTCCTGCGTGTTGACCTGGCGCTCCAGCTTGAACAGCGTCTGGTCGCTGGTCGAATGGCGCAGCCAGACGCCGCCATCCGCGTCCAGCGTCACAAGAGCCTTTTCGCGCTGCGCCACGGAGATATCGACGACGGCCGCACCCTGGGGCTCATGCGACCGAGCGCGCACGAGCTCGTAGCCGTCGCCGGTTCCGGCCTCGGGATTCTGGAGGCGGAAGAAGACGTCCACGGCGCCATTTGAGCCACCCGCGACAAGGGCGAGTTCGGCGTTGAGGAAGGCGAGGGAGGTTACCGCAACGTCGTCGGTGAACACCCGACGCTGCTCGGCGAGGACGGGATTGTTCACGTCCCGGATGTCGTAGCGATAGATCATGCCGTCGGCGGCGGCGATGATCGCGCGATCGGCGGCGCTGGAGAGAAGCACGTCTGTGACGACGGTGCCCGCGGGGAGGCTCGGCAGCGTCGCCGTCGAGGTTCGCACCGTCTCGGCGTTGGTCATGAGATTGCGCTGGATCGTCGAGCGGCTGATGCGCCCGACTCCGGCGGCATCCACGGTGATGAAGGAGCTCGTGGGCCGCTCGACGGTGCCGCCGACGCGGTAGTCGATGGCGATGATCGGGGATTCGGAGATCTGGCTGGCTTCGCCGACTTCGTAGATCGCGTTGATGCTGCGGAAGTCGCCGGTCTGGACCTCCGTGAAGATCGTCTCGCCCGAGAGGAAATCCCGTCCGTCCAGCGCAACGAGATCAGCGGGAGCGCGCGAGCGCGGTGTGCTGGTGACCGAGAAGCCGATCGTGCCGAAGCGCACCGAACCGTCTTCGAAGCCAAAGGCGATACGGTCGCGGGTCAGCACGCCGCCGACGGCCGTCGCGATCTCGCCGCCGAAATCGAGCGCGTCGCTCTTGATCGTGCGCCCCGTGGGCACATGGATAGTCGTGACGGAGCCGTCCGCCGAGACGCGGGTCGCGAGCGACTGGAATTCGTCGGCATTGACCCAGGC
>Ga0208490_100419_pt1 | contig 27509 bp, 25 predicted proteins | sample SubbioAug_CSWold_FD_184818 | JGI IMG/M metagenome (GOLD analysis project Ga0208490, IMG submission 184818) | Serpentinite rock and fluid subsurface biosphere microbial communities from McLaughlin Reserve, California, USA - CR11Aug_CSWold (SPAdes) | ecosystem: Environmental > Terrestrial > Deep...
CTTGGCCAGCACGGCGTTGGTCTCGCGCAGGACGATGCGGAGCTTCTCGATGAAGATCTTCTCGTCGTAGAGGTCCTGCACCCGGATGCCGACCCGGGCCGCCTTGTCGGCGTAGGCCGGACCGATGCCGCGCTTGGTGGTGCCGAGCTTGTTGCGGCCCAGCCAGCGCTCGGTCATGCGGTCGAGGAGCTGGTGGTACGGGAAGATCAGATGGGCGTTGCCGGAGAGGCGGAGCTTGTCGCAGTTGACGCCCCGGGACTCGAGCATGGCGATCTCGGCCAGCATCACCTTCGGTTCGACGACGACGCCGTTGCCGATCACGGGCGTGATGTGGGGGTAGAGGATGCCGCTCGGGATGAGCTGCAGGGCGAAGGACTCGCCGTCGACCACGATGGTGTGGCCCGCGTTGTGGCCGCCCTGGTAGCGCACCACCATCGACATCTCCTTGGCGAAGAGGTCGACGAAGCGACCCTTGCCCTCGTCACCCCACTGGGTGCCCACGACGATGGTGGCCGGCATGGCGCGGCCCTCCCTCTTGCTTGCGTTGCTGTTCGGAAACGGCTCGTGCGGTCCGGAAAAGACGGACCGGCCCCCCGTCGGAGAGCCGTTGAGCCATGGTACCGACGCCCCCGGCGGGAGGACGAATGGGATGGCCGGAGCGCGCCGAGGCCCGGCCGCTGGGGCCGGGCCTCGTCGTATCAGGAACCAGCGCTCGGCTGGTCAGTGCTCCCTCAGTCGACGGTGCGGAACCGGATCCGGCTCGTGAGCGCCAGGCCGGCACCGAGGAGCAGGAGACCGGCGCCGACGGCAGCGAGGTCCCGGCTCTCGTTGCCCGTCCGGGGCAGCTGGCGGGTGACGACGTCACCCCTGACGACCGGAGCGGGCTCGGCCGGCGGTGCCGGCGGGGCGGGCGGAGCCGGCGGGGCCGGCGGCGTGGGCGGCGTCACCTCCTGGGGGAGGACCTGGACGCAGCTCTCGATCATCGTCTGGCGACCAGGCGTCTGCGGGCACACGTCCACGATCTCGGGCTCGGGCGTCGGCTCCGGGCCGGGGTCCGGGATGATCACGATCCCGCCGCCCGGGAAGTTGTTCGTGAAGGCCACCGTCGCATTGCCGCCGTCGGTGATGGCGACGTCCGTCGCTGTGGCGCCGTTCTGGGCCGCCCCCGCGTTGACCGTGTGGGTCGTGCTCGACGCATTGCCGGTGACGGTCTCGACGACATCACAGGTTGCGCCTGCGGGAAGGTCCAGGAAGGTCCGGCTCTGGCCGAAGGTCAGGTTGAACGTAGCCTGCGTTCCCGCACCCTCGTTGAGGTCGATGGGGTCGCCGTCTTCGCAGTCAACGGTGAAGGTGAAGGTGGGCGACGGGTTCGGCGGGTTCGTCCCAGCCACCTTGGACACCGTGAGGTCGCCGGTCCCGGGCTGCCGGTTGCCGTAGTCGTTGGTGATCAGCACGGCCTTGACGGTGCTGCCGATCGTGACGGTGACCTGGCCGTCGGGGTTCGGGGCCGCAGCGACGTTGTTCACCTTGTAGCTGACCGTGGCCGTCGACGGCACCGGGGTCTCCTCGATGAGGCACGTGGCGCCCTGAGGCAACTGGACGCCGAGGCTGCTCGAGTTCCAGACCGGGTCGGCGCTCTCCTTCACCGAGACCGTCTTGGGGGCGGGCACGACCGCCACCCGCCGGCCGGCGAGGTCGTGGCTGCCCAGGCCCTGCTCGAGCGGCGGCAGCTTCGGCAGCGACGTGGGGTCGCCGGCGTCGTGGCCGGACACCACGTCGAGGTAGCGGGCCGCGTCGCGCACCGACCGGGCGAGGTTGCCGAGCACCACGGTGTGGGGGCGCATGTAGGCGTGCGGGCTGCGCGGCGTGCGCCCGAAGGTGCCCTTGAAGCCGAGCAGGCCCGTGTACCCGGCGGGGATGCGGATCGACCCGCCGCCGTCGCCGCCGCTGGCCAGGGAGACCAGCCCGCCGCTCACGGCTGATGCCGAGCCCCCGGAGGAGCCGCCGACGGTGCGGCCGTGGCGCCAGGGGTTGTGGGTGACCCCGTTCAGCTTGGTGATGCTGACGTTGAGCCCGCCGAACTCGCTCGCCGTCGTGAGGCCGACCGGGACGGCGCCGCCGTCGTCGAGCAGGCGCTGGATCACGGTGCCGGTCGTGGTGGCGACGCGGTCGCGGAACACGAGCGAGGCCTCGGTGTAGGGCCAGCCCTCCACCATGTCCAGCTCCTTGACGCCGGTGGGGACGCCGCCGAAGGGCTTCGACACGTCCGCCTTCGCCGCGGCCTCCCGGGCCCGGTCCGGGTCCACGAAGGAGAAGCAGTTGAGGTCGCTCGCCTCGATCGCGGCGAGCGACGCCTCCAGCTCCTCCACCGGCGATCGCTCGCCCGAGCGGAAGGCATCGACGAGCGAGCAGGCGTCCCCGGTCCACGGCGTGTCGGTCATGCCCGGGATCTTCGCACTCGCAGCGACAGAAACCTTCCTGTAGGACTTCGCGTGGCTCGAGCGATGGAGGGGTGGTGAGCGGATCGACCGACCAGCGCCGTGCGCTGCTCGACCTCTATGACCAAGCCCTGCCCGACGTCTACGGGTACCTCGCGTCGCGCTGCGGGTCGGCGGCGACCGCCGAGGACCTCACGTCCGAGACGTTCCTCGCCGCCGTCGACGCCGTCCGGCGCGGCGGCGTGCCCGAGCTCAGCGTGGCCTGGTTGATCGGCGTCGCTCGCCACAAGCTCGTCGACCACTGGCGCCGGCGGGAGCGGGAGGAGCGCCACGCCGCCGCCGACCACGCCTCGCCCGACGCCGTCGACGAGTGGGACGTGCGCCTCGACCGGCTGCTGGCCCACCAGACGCTCGCCGAGCTCGGCGGCCACCACCGCAGCGCGCTGACCCTCCGCTATCTCGACGGGCTCCCGGTCCGGGAGGTGGCCGCGTGCCTGGGTCGCACGGAGGGTGCGACCGAGGTCCTGCTGGTGCGGGCGAAGGCGGCGTTCCGCGCCCGCTACGAGAACGGGAGGGAGGATCGATGACCGACCCCTTCGACGCCCTCACGTCGACCGCCGAGCCGCAAGCACCCCGTCCCAGCTTCGCCCGAGCGCTGCGAGCCCGCCTCGTGCAGGAGCTCGACCTCGATCCGCTCACCATCACCCCGACCATCGACCTCCCCGGGAGGAAGCACGTGACCACGACCGCGACCAGAGCCCACACGACCACGCCATACCTCACCGTCCACGACGGTGCGGCGGCGATCGACTGGTACGTCGCCGCGTTCGGCGCCGTCGAGCAGCTGCGCGTCGTCGGCGACGACGGGCTCCTCGGCCACGCCGAGCTGCTCGTCGGCGGGGCCCGCTTCATGCTCTCCGACGAGTACCCGGCGATCGGTGTCGTCTCCCCCCGCACGCTGGGCGGCACGGCGACGGCGATCCACCTCGACGTCGAGGACGTCGATGCGCTGTACGCCCGGGCGGTCGACGCCGGCGCCACGTCCCTCCAGGAGCCGGCCGACCAGCCCCACGGCGCCCGGCACGGGACGCTCATCGACCCCTTCGGGCACCGCTGGATGCTCTCGCAGCAGCTCGAGGAGCTGACCGTCGAGGAGTACGCGCAGCGGGCCGAGGGTTCCGGCTTCCGCGTCGAGGCCGGCGCGCGCACGGGCACGTCCAGCGACTACCGCGACGGCATCTGGGGAGCCATGGCCTACGCCGACCCCGAGTCCGGCATCCGGTTCGTCACCGAGGTCCTCGGCTTCGAGGAGCTGGTGCTCGTCCGGGGCGAGGACGGCGCGATCGTGCACAGCGAGTACCGCTGGCCCGAGGGCGGGATCGTGCAGCTCGCGACCGAGGACGCCACCAACCCGTTCCTGCCCCGTGCGGGAGGGAACGGGCTCTACGTCGTCACCCGTGATCCCCAGGCGGTGTGGGAGCGGTGCCAGGCCGCCGGGGTCGACGTGCTCCGGGCTCCGCAGGAGCCGCACTACGACCCCGGCGGCATGGGCTTCTCGGTCCGCGACACCGAGGGCAACACGTGGAGCTTCGGCACCTACACCGGTGGCGCCACCGGCTGAGCGCCGATCACAGGACCAGCAGCAGCAGGACCACGACGGCGATGATGAAGGCGGCGATGGCGATGGTGCGCGTGTTCATGGCGCCCTCCCTCCCCGGCGCCGCCGGGGTTCAGTCACCGACCGTGCCGCATCAGCCCACGGGTTGGGTGGTGCGCAGGGCCAGCTCGCCGCCCTCGACCTCGAGCACGGCCTCCTCACCGTCAGCCAGGCGTCCCTCGAGGATGGCGCTGGCGATGCGGTCGGCCACCTCGCGCTGGATCACCCGCTTGAGCGGCCGGGCACCGAACGCCGGGTCGTAGCCGAGGGCGGCCAGCTTGGCCTTGGCCTCCTCGGTGACCTGGAGCGTGATCCGCTTCTCGGTGAGCCGGGTGCGCAGGTGGTCGAGCTGGATGTCGACGATGGGGGCGAGATCGTCCTCGGTGAGCTCGCGGAAGCGGACGATGTCGTCGATGCGGTTCACGAACTCGGGCCGCAGATGGTCGCGGGGGTCGCCCGGCATGTTCGACGTCATGATCAGCACGGTGTTCGAGAAGTCGACCGTGCGGCCCTGGCCGTCGGTGAGGCGCCCGTCGTCGAGCACCTGCAGCAGGATGTTGAACACATCGGGATGGGCCTTCTCGAGCTCGTCGAGCAGCACCACCGCGTAGGGCCGGCGACGCACGAGCTCGGTGAGCTGGCCGCCCTCGTCGTAGCCGACGTAGCCGGGCGGCGCGCCGACCAGCCGGGACACGGAGTGCTTCTCCATGTACTCGCTCATGTCGATGCGGACCATCGCCCGCTCGTCGTCGAAGAGGAAGTCGGCGAGCGTGCGGGCCAGCTCGGTCTTGCCGACGCCGGTCGGGCCGAGGAACAGGAACGACCCGATGGGCCGGTGCGGGTCGGACAGCCCGGCCCGGCTGCGGCGGATCGCCTTGGCCACGGCCTCGACCGCCTCGTCCTGGCCGACGACCCGCTGGTGCAGGACGTCCTCCATGCGGACGAGCTTGGCCATCTCGCCCTCCATGAGGCGCGAGACGGGCACGCCGGTCCAGCGGGCGACGATCTCGGCGACGTCCTCCTCGTCGACCTCCTCCTTGAGCATCCGCGATGTGGACTGGAGCTCGGCGAGGCGCTTGGTGGCGTCGTCGACCTGGCGCTCGAGCTCGGGGATGCGGCCGTAGCGGATCTCGGCCGCCTTCTCGAGGTCCTGCTCGCGGTCGAGCCGCTCGCGCAGGGCCTCGAGCTCCTCCTTCAGCGCGCGGATCTCGCCGATGGCCTGCTTCTCGCGGTCCCAGTGGGCGAGCATGCCGTCGCGCTCCTCGCGCAGGTTGGCGAGCTCCTCGTCGAGGTCGGCGAGCCGGGACTGCGACGGGGCGTCGGTCTCCTTGGCGAGGGCGACCCGCTCGATCTCGAGCTGGCGGATGCGCCGCTCGACCACGTCGATCTCGGTGGGCAGCGAGTCGATCTCGATGCGCAGCTTCGAGGCGGCCTCGTCGACCAGGTCGATGGCCTTGTCCGGAAGGAACCGGCCGGTGAGGTAGCGGTCGGAGAGCGCGGCTGCCGCGACCAGCGCCGCGTCCTGGATGCGCACACCGTGGTGCACCTCGTAGCGCTCCTTCAGGCCGCGCAGGATGGCGACGGTGTCCTCGACCGACGGCTCGCCCACGAACACCTGCTGGAAGCGGCGCTCGAGGGCCGGGTCCTTCTCGACGTACTTGCGGAACTCGTCGAGCGTGGTGGCGCCGACCATGCGCAGCTCGCCCCGGGCGAGCATGGGCTTGAGCATGTCCCCGGCCCCGGTGGAGCCCTCCGACGCGCCGGCGCCGACGACCGTGTGCATCTCGTCGATGAAGGTGATGACCTGGCCCTCGGAATCGGTGATCTCCTTGAGGACCGCCTTCAGCCGCTCCTCGAACTCGCCGCGGTACTTGGCGCCGGCGACCATCGCCGAGATGTCGAGGCTGACGACCTTCTTGTCCTTGAGGCTCTCGGGCACGTCGCCCTCGACGATGCGCCGGGCCAGGCCCTCGACCACCGCGGTCTTGCCGACGCCGGGCTCGCCGATGAGCACCGGGTTGTTCTTGGTGCGGCGGGACAGGACCTGGATGACCCGGCGGATCTCCTCGTCGCGGCCGATGACCGGGTCGAGCTTGCCGGCTCGGGCGGCGGCGGTGAGGTCGCGGCCGTAGCGCTCCAGCGCCTGGTACTGGTCCTCGGGGTTCTGGCTGGTGACCCGGTGGCTGCCCCGCACCTCGCGCAGGCCCTCGAGCAGCTGCTCCTTCGACACGCCCAGCTTCTCGGTGAAGGCGAGGAGCAGGTGCTCGACCGACAGGTACTCGTCACCCAGCTCGGTCTTGGCCGTCTCGGCCGCCGACATGACGTCGGACAGCTCGCGGGACAGCCGGGGCTCGGACCCGCCGTAGGCCTTCGGGAGCTTGGCCACGGCCTCGTCGGCCGCGTTGCGGACCGCCCGGTGGTCGACGCCGACCTTCTCCAGGATGGGCAGGGCGATGCCACCGTCGGTCTGGCGCAGGATGGCGGCCAGGAGGTGGTCGGCGGTGACCTCGGGGTTGGCGAGCGACTTGGCCTGCTCGACGGCGGCCGAGAACGCCTCCTGGGTCTTCAGCGTCCACTTGTTCGGGTCCAGCGGCATGGGTGCATCCTACTCCCGACTCAGGAAACCTGACAACGTCAGACTCAACTCTTGCTCAGCGCTCGGGCAGGTCGATCCGGCCGAAGACCGTCAGCTCCTGGCGCAGGGGCACGAGGTCGCGCCGGTACTGCCGGTGGGTCGACTCGACGGCCTCGCCCACCGCCCGCCGGGCCTCGGCCAGCTCGGCCTCGAGCTCGGCGATGCGGGCCTCGAGCTCCAGCACCTTCTTGACGCCGGCGAGGTTCAGGCCCTCGTCGGTGAGCTCGGAGATGCGTCGGAGCTGCTCGATGTCGGCCTCGGAGTAGCGCCGGCTGCCGCCGCTGGTGCGGGCCGGGTCGACCAGGCCCTTGCGCTCGTAGATGCGCAGCGTCTGGGGGTGCACGCCGGCCAGCTCGGCGGCCACGGAGATGACGTAGACGGCCCGGGTGATGGACCGCTTCGACGGTTCCTGTGCCATGGGAGTCCTCCCTTGCGATCAGACGCCGAGGTGCTTGCGGGGCGAGTCGTCGGTGAGCGCGGCCAGGGCCTCGATGGCCTTGCGCTCCTCCTTGGAGAGCTTGGCGGGCACGGCGACCTCGACGGTCACGAGCAGCGAGCCGGTGCGGCCCTTGCGGGTCACGCCCCGGTCCGCAACTCGGAACACGCGGCCGGACTTGGTGCCCGGGGGGATGCGGATCTTCACCGGGCCGTCGTCGAGGGTGGGAACCTCGATGTCGGCGCCGAGCGCGGCCTCGGCGAACGTCACCGGCACGGTGATGGTGAGGTCGTCGCCCGAACGGCCGAAGATCGGGTGGGCGCTGACGTGGACGATGACGTGCAGGTCGCCGGGCGGGCCGCCGTTGCGGCCCGGGCCGCCCCGGCCCTTGAGCCGGATGCGCTGACCGTCGGTCACGCCGGCGGGGACGCGCACCTTGACCTCGCGGGGCCGGTGCTCGACCCCGCTGCCCCCGCACTGCTTGCACGGGGTCTCGATGATCGTGCCCCGGCCCTGGCACGTGGGGCAGGGCTGGGAGAACGAGAAGAAGCCCTGGTTCTCGTCGGTCACCCCGCGCCCGCCGCAGGTGGCGCACACCAGCGGCGTGGTGCCGGGCTCGGCGCCCGTGCCGGTGCACCGGCTGCACGCGGCCTCGGAGGTGAGGTGCACGGCGGTGGTGACGCCGGCGACGGAGTCCTCGAAGCTCAGGTGCAGCTCGCTCTGCAGGTCCTGGCCCCGCTGGGGTCCGGTGCCCCGGCGCGCCCGGCCGCCGGGCTGGCCGCCGCCCCGGCCCCGGTTGAACAGGCCACCGAAGAGGTCGCCGAGGTCGCCGACGTCCTCGAAGCGGAACCCGCCCGGACCGCCGGCGCCGCCGCCCATGCCCCCGAGGGGGCCCATGCGGCGGACCTCGTCGTACTCCTTGCGCTTGGCCTCGTCGCCGAGCACGTCGTAGGCCGCGGAGATCTCCTTGAAGCGCTCCTCGGCCGCGGTGTCGCCCGGGTTCTGGTCGGGGTGGCTGTCGCGCGCCAGCTTCCGGTACGCCTTGGTGATCTCGGACTTCGAGGCGGACTCGGAGACGCCGAGCACCTGGTAGTAGTCCTTCTCGAACCACTCACGCTGTGGAGCCACCGAACCTCACCTCCCGTCGCTCCATCGAGCCGCCGGTCAGCCGGCGACCTTGACCATGGCCGGGCGGATGACCCGGCCCTGCCAGACGTAGCCCGTCCGCAGCACCTCCACGACCGTGGGCTCGCCCTCGCCGGGCTCGTGGATCACGGCCTCGGCCACGTTCGGGTCGAACGCCTCGCCGGTGGGCGACACCCGCTCGAGACCCTCCTTCTCGAGGAACCCGAACAGCGCGCCCGACAGCGCCTCGACGCCGTCGCCGCCGCCGTGGACCTCGGCCGCCTCGACCGCGTCGAGCACCGGAAGCAGCCGCTCGACGAAGCCGCCCTGGGTGCGGGCGACCTCGTCGGCGATGCGCTTCTGCACCTGCTTGCGGTAGTTGTCGAAGTCGGCGGCGGTGCGCCGGTAGGCGTCGAGGAACTCGTCGCGCTCGGCGACGAGGGCGTCGATCTGCTCCGGCGTGAAGTCGGCGGCCTCGTCGGCGAGGTGGTGGTCGGCGTCCGGGTGCGCGTCGACCTGCTCGGCGACCTCCGCCGCGTCCGCCTCCAGCGACTCGGACACGTGGGCGGGGTCGCCGAGGTGGTCGTCGGCCGGCGTGACGTCCGTCCTGGGATCGTCGTCGGTCACGTCGATCACTCGTCGACGATCTCGGCGTCGACGACCTCGTCGTCGTCCGCCGACGTGGCACCCCTGGCGCCGGCGGCACCGGAGGCGCCGCTCTCCGAGGCGGCCGACTCGTAGAGCTTCTGGGTGAACTCCTGCGAGGCGGTCATGAGCGCCTCGGTGGCGTCCTTGATGGCAGGGATGTCGTCACCGCTCAGCGCCGTCTTGAGGCTCGCCAGCGCGTCCTCGACCTTCTGCTTCTCGTCGCCCGACAGCTTGTCGCCCTGCTCCTTGAGCAGCTTCTCGGTCTGGTACACGAGCGTGTCGCCCTGGTTGCGGACCTCGGCCTCCTCGCGGCGCTGGCGGTCCTCCTCGGCGTGGGCCTCGGCGTCCTTCACCATGCGCTCGATGTCGTCCTTGGCCAGCGAGCTCTGCCCGGTGATGGTCATGGACTGGGTCTTGTCGGTGGCCCGGTCCTTGGCCGACACGTGGACGATGCCGTTGGCGTCGATGTCGAAGGTGACCTCGATCTGGGGCACGCCCCGGGGGGCGGGGGGCAGGTCGACGAGCTGGAACTTGCCGAGCGTCTTGTTGTAGGCGGCCATCTCGCGCTCGCCCTGCAGGACGTGGATCTCCACCGAGGGCTGCATGTCCTCGGCCGTGGTGAAGACCTCGGTGCGCTTGGTGGGGATGGTGGTGTTCCGCTCGATGAGGCGGGTCATGACGCCGCCCTTGGTCTCGATGCCGAGGGACAGCGGCGTGACGTCGAGCAGGAGCACGTCCTTGACGTCGCCCTTGAGGACGCCGGCCTGGACGGCGGCGCCGATGGCCACGACCTCGTCCGGGTTCACGCCCTTGTTGGGCTCCTTGCCGGAGATGTCCTTGACCAGGTCGGCGACGGCCGGCATGCGGGTGGAGCCGCCGACGAGGATGACGTGGTCGATGTCGCCCTTGCCGAGGCCGGCATCCTTGAGCGCCTGCTCGAAGGGCACCTTGCAGCGGTCGAGCAGGTCCTGGGTGAGCTCCTGGAACTTGGCCCGGGTGAGCTGCTCGTCGAGGTGGAGCGGGCCGTCCTGGGTGGCCGTGATGAACGGCAGGTTGATCTGGGTGCTCTGCACCTGGCTGAGCTCGATCTTGGCCTTCTCCGCCGCCTCCTTGAGGCGCTGGGCGGCCATGTTGTCCTTGCTCAGGTCGACGCCGTGGGCGGCCTTGAACTGGTCGACGAGCCAGTCGATGACCCGCTGGTCCCAGTCGTCGCCACCGAGGTTGGTGTCACCGTGGGTGGACTTGACCTCGAACACGCCGTCGCCGATCTCGAGCACCGACACGTCGAAGGTGCCGCCGCCGAGGTCGAAGACGAGCACGGTCTGGTCGGCGTCGCCCTCCTTGTCGAGGCCGTAGGCCAACGCCGCCGCCGTGGGCTCGTTGATGATGCGCAGCACCTCGAGGCCGGCGATCTGGCCCGCCTCCTTGGTGGCCGTGCGCTGGGCGTCGTCGAAGTACGCCGGCACCGTGATGACCGCCTGGGTGACGGTGTCGCCGAGGTAGGCCTCGGCGTCGCGCTTGAGCTTCATCAGCGTGCGGGCCGAGATCTCCTGGGCCGTGTAGTCCTTGTCGTCGATCTTGATGCTCCAGGTCGTGCCCATGTGGCGCTTGACCGAGCGGATCGTGCGATCGGGGTTGGTGATCGCCTGGCGCTTGGCGACCTCGCCGACCAGCACCTCACCGCCCTTGGAGAAGGCGACGACCGAGGGCGTGGTGCGGGCACCCTCGCTGTTGGGGATGACGACCGGGTCGCCAGCCTCGAGGACCGAGACGACGGAGTTGGTGGTGCCGAGATCGATGCCGACGGCCTTGGGCATGTCGTTCCTCCAGGGGGGACGGAGTGGGGCTCTTGCGGTCAGCCGACCGGCCAGGCCGGATCGGTCACCCGGTGGAGCATAAAACTTGAGTGTGTCGTTGACAACCTCGCGGACCGTCGGCGGATGCCGCCGCTCCCCACCGGGTGGGAGACTGTTCCGGTGCCGATGCTCGCCATCGATCGGTTGACGAGGACCTACGGAGCCACGAGTGCCCTCGACGGCCTGGACGCGGTGCTCGAGCCCGGCGTCACCGGCCTCGTCGGCGCCAACGGCGCCGGCAAGACGACCCTCTTCCGCATCGTGCTCGGGCTCACCAAGCCGGACGCGGGGACCGTGGTCGTCGACGGGATCGATGTCACGCAGGACCCGGTCGCCGTGCGGTCGATCCTCGGGTACATGCCCGAGCACGACTGCCTGCCGACCGACCAGTCGGCAGCTGACGTGGTCGCCACGCTCGGAGAGATCGCCGGGCTGCCGGCCCGGGCGGCACGCCAGCGGGCGAGCGACGTGCTCGACCTGGTCGGGCTCGACGAAGCGCGGTTCCGGCCCATCGAGGGGTACTCCACCGGCATGCGCCAGCGGGTGAAGCTGGCGCAGGCGATCGTGGCCGACCCGAAGCTGGTGCTGCTCGACGAGCCGACCGCCGGGCTCGACCCGCAGGGGCGGCACGAGATGCTCGAGCTGGTCCGCCGGCTCGGCTCGTTCGGCATCTCGGTGATCATGGCCACCCACCTGCTCGACGACGTGCAGACGACTTGCGACCACGTCGTGATGCTCGACGCCGGCCGGCTCGTCGCGTCCGGTCCCACCGAGGAGCTGCTCCACACCACGGGCGTGGTGCGGGTCGACGTGGGCGGGCGGGGGCAGGAGCTCCTCGCTGCGCTGGAGCACGAGGCGACGTTGCTCGCCGACGGCACGGTCGAGGTGAACATCGAGGGCGAGGACGACGTCGACGCCATCGTCGCCGCCGTCGCCGGCGCCGGCCTGCCGCTGCACGGGCTCACCAGCCAACGCTCCACGCTCGACGACGTGTTCCTCGCCGGCAGCGCGAGCGCGTCGGCGTGACGGCCACCGGGCGGGTCTACGACCGCGGCTACCGGCCCTACGAGGGCGAGCTCGGCGGCCGCCGGGCCGCTCGCATGGCGCTGCTCAAGGCGTCGATGCGGCGGGCGCTCGGCATCCGCCGGGCGTGGCGGCAGAAGCTGTTCCCCTGGCTGCTGCTGGCCATCGCCGGCGTCCCGGCCATCGTCAACGTCGGCGTCGCCTACCTCACCCGCGACCGCATCGAGGGCGGCATCGACATCATCACCTACCAGGAGTACGTCGGCGTCTCGACCGCCCTCCTCGTGTTCGTCGGCCTCACCGCGCCCGACGTCGTCTGCCCCGACCGGCGCAACCGCACCCTCCCGCTCCTGTTCTCCCGGCCACTCACCGGCGTCGACTACGTCATCGCCAAGGTCGGGGCCATCGCCGCCATCGTCTTCGCCTTCGGGCTCCTCCCCCAGATCGTGCTCTTCGTCGGCCAGACGCTGGTGAGCGACGCCGCCCTCGACTACGTCGCCGACAACGCCGCCGTGCTCTGGCAGGTCCCGATCGCCGTCGCCCTGCTCGCCCTCTACTACGCATCCCTCGCCGTGGCGGTGTCGTCGTTCGCCACGCGCCGGATCGTCGCCGCCGCCGCCCTGCTCCTGCTGCTCCTCGTCACCTCGGTCGCTGCCGCCATCCTCACCGAGGGGCAGCTCGAGCCCTCGGCGTGGGAGGCGATCAACCTGCTCGCCGCGCCCCTCAACGTGCGCGACCTCGTCCTCGACGGGGAGGTCACGCTCGGTTCGCTGGCCGGCGTCAACGGCGCCACCGGGCTCGCCCTCGGCGTCTACGCCCTCGTGGTCGGCACGTCGCTCGGCACCTTGCTGTGGCGGTACCGGTGGATCGAGACGTGAGCGCCCTGGCGACCGATCCGGCGTTCGTCGACGGCGCCACCGTGGAGGTCGACGAGGTGTCCGTGTGGTTCGGACCGAAGGTCGCCCTGTCGGAGCTGTCGTGCTCGTTCGGCCCCGGCGTGACCGGCCTGCTCGGCCCCAACGGCGCCGGCAAGACCACGCTGATGCGGGCGATCTGCGGGCTCATCCCAACCCGGCGTGGGCAGGTGTCCGTGCTCGGCGTCGACCCCCGGGCCGACCGCGACGTGCACGCCCGCATCGCCCTCGTGCCCGAGGAGGACGCCGTCCCCGAGGCGCTCACCCCCCGCCAGCTCGTGCGGTACCGGGCGGCGCTCACCGGCGTCGACGACCGCGACGCCGTCGACCGGGCCATCGCCCAGGTCGCGCTCACCGACGTCGCCGACCGGCGCCTCGGCGGGTTCTCCAAGGGCATGCGCCAGCGCGCCAAGATCGCCGCCACGCTCGTCAGCGACCCCGAGGTCCTCGTCCTCGACGAGCCCTTGAACGGCGCCGACCCGGTGCAGCGGGTCGCGCTCATCGAGCTGTTCCAGCGCCTCGGTGCCGCCGGCCGGACCGTGATCGTCAGCAGCCACGTCCTCCACGAGGTCGAGCGCCTCGCCGACCGGGTGATCGTCGTCGTGCACGGCCGCCTCGCCGCCGCCGGCAGCCACCGGGCCATCCGCGAGGCGATGGCCGACCGGCCCCGCCGGGTCCTGCTGCGCTCCGACGACGACCGCGCCCTCGCCCGCTCGCTGCTCGGCCTCGAACCCGTCGTGTCCGTCGAGCTCGGCGACATCGGCCTCACCGTGGCGACGAAGAGCGCCGCCGAGCTCGCCCTCGCCCTCCCCCGCCTCGCCCGGGACCACGACATCCGCTTGCGCGAGGTGCGGGCCCTCGACGCGTCGCTCGAGAGCGTCTTCGCCGAGGTGACCCGGTGACCGCCCTCGCCCTGCGCCGGTTCCCTGCCCTGCTCGGCTACGTGCCCCGGGCCTGCCTCCCCCCGAGGCGCCTGGCCGTGCTCGCCCTGCCGTGCCTGACGATCCTCGCCTCCGGTCTCCTCGCCCGGGCCATCGAGGGCCGGGCCACGGCCGGGTTCGCCGACGCCGCCGGCCTCGGCATCTTCGGCCTCGCCATGCCGCTCGGCGCGCTGGTGATCGGCGACGCCGTGCTCGGCGCCGAGGTGCGCGCGGGCACGTTCCCCTTCACCTGGCTCAGCCCGGTCCGCTTCCCCGAGCTGGTGCTCGCCCGGTGGCTGGGCGGGTGGCTCCTCGCCCTTGCGACCCTCGTGCCCTGCGCCGGCTTGGCCGCCGTGCTCACCGGCGCGCCATCGCTGGCGTGGTCCGTGATCGTCGCTTCCGCCGCCGGCGCGGCCGCCCACATCGCCCTGTTCGTCCTCATCGGATGCGTGACCCGCCGGGCAGCGGTGTGGTCGCTCGCCGTCGTGTTCGTCGTCGAACGGTTGCTCGGCGCGGTGCTGTCCGGCATCGCCCAGCTGTCGCCGACGTGGCAGGGCCGTGCGGTGTTCGCCGGCCTCGGCGACCTGCGCGACCTGCGCCGCAGCGGCATCCCCGAGGGCTGGGACGCCGTCGTCCGTCTCGGCCTCATCACGGTGGCGTGCCTGGCGCTGGCGTCCCTCGGGCTCCGACGCTTGCAGCTGACCGGCGCCCGCGACTGACTCCCGCCCGGGCTGCAGTCCACCGATCCGGGCGAACCCAGCCCGGGCTGAGCCAGCCCACCGCCAGCCCGGGCTGCAGTCCACCGATCCAGGCGAACCCAGCCCGGGCTGAGCCAGCCCACCGCCAGCCCGGGCTGCAGTCCACCGATCCAGGCCAACCCAGCCCGGGCTGAGCCAGCCCACCGCCAGCCCGGGCTGCAGTCCACCGATCCGGGCGAACCCAGCCCGGGCTGAGCCGATCCGGCCAGCCGACGATTCGTCGACGAATCGCTCCCGACGGGAACGACGACGTCAGAACCAGCCCATCCCGAGGACCAGGGCCACCGCCAGCACGACCACCGCGATCGCCAGCAGGACCCGCCAGTCCGGGTTCGGCCCGGACGGATCAGCCACCGGCTACAGGACGCTGGGGTTGTGCGTCAGGTTCCAGATCACCGACGACAGCACGAGCTCGCGCACCTCGTCGTCGGCATCGGTGAACGCCAGCCCGTAGTGGTAGAGGGTCGTCCCCCCGGGCGTGCGCCCGTAGAGCGAGGCGGCGCGCACCACCGACGTCTGCTCGATGGGCACGTCGCCGTCGGGACCGGGCAGCGCGCAGCGCACGGTGACCGTCGTGCCCACGGCCAGCTCGCGCTCGCACACGAGCCCGAGCCCGCCGGCCGAGAGGTCGACCACCTTGCCGATGCCGGCGGAGTCGCCGTCGACGTCGAACTGGGCGTCGAGCACCATCGGCAGCCGTGCCGCCGAGCGGTGGGCACGCCGGCCGATGGTGAGGGGGGCGGCGAGGCCGAACGGGGCGCGGTCGTCGTCGCGCACCTCGGAGACGGCGGTGTCGAACAGGTAAGCGGCGTCGCCGGGACGGTCGAAGCGCACGGACACGAGCTGGCCGACGCGGAGGTGCAGCATGCCGTCGCGGCGGATCGGCAGGTCGATCCAGATGGTGCGGCCGTCGGCTTCGACGATCGAGGTCGCGTAGCCCCCGATGGGATCGCCGAGCGGTGACAGGCGCAGCTCCAGCCCGGCCTCGAGGTACCGCAACCGCACCGCCGTGGCGTTGTGGTCGATGACGTCGTCGACTTCCAGCACGTGCCCTCCCGTTGTCCCTGCAGCGGAGGGTACGTCCGAGGTGGCTCCGGATGCGCGGCCGAGCGCGAACTACGGTCCGAGTCATGGCGCACACCCTGGTCCTCCTCCGCCACGGCCAGTCCCAGTGGAACCTCGACAACCTCTTCACCGGGTGGTGGGACGCCGAGCTGACCGACCTCGGCGAGCTCGAGGCGCGCCAGGGAGGCGAGCTGCTGCTGGAGAAGGGCATCCTCCCCGACGTCGCCCACACGTCCCTGCAGACCCGGGCGATCGCCACCGCCAACCTGGCGCTGGCCGCGTGCGACCGGGCGTGGGTCCCGGTGCGCCGGCACTGGCGGTTGAACGAGCGCCACTACGGCGACCTCACCGGCAAGGACAAGGCCCAGACCACCGCCGAGTACGGCGAGGACCAGGTGCACGTCTGGCGGCGCAGCTACGACGTCCCGCCGCCTCCGATCTCCGAGTCCAACCGGTACGACCCGATCAACGACCCCCGCTACGAGCACATCCCGCCCGAGCTGCGCCCGAAGGCCGAGTGCCTGAAGGACGTGGTGCTGCGGATGCTGCCGTACTGGTTCGACGGCATCATCCCCGACCTCGCCGCCGGCAAGACGGTGCTGGTCGCCGCCCACGGCAACTCCCTGCGGGCGCTGGTCAAGCACCTGCAGGGGATCAGCGACGAGGAGATCCCCTCGCTCAACATCCCCACCGGACAGCCCCTCGTCTACGAGCTCGGCGACGACTTCCGCCCCCTCGAGGAGATGTCGGTGACCGAGCGCTACCTGGCCGACCCCGAGGAGGTGGAGGCGGCCGCCCGGAAGGTGGCCGAGCAGGGGAAGGCCGCCCACGGCGCGCCCACCGACGGCCAGGAACCCTGAGCGCGCCGTCGCCCCCGGGCGGGACCCGGGGGCGACGTGTCTGACGGTTCCCGCTGGCGCTAGACGGCGTCGCCGCCCATCTCGCCGGTGCGGATCCGCACCAGCCGGGCGACCTCGGTCATCCAGATCTTGCCGTCGCCGATCTTGCCGGTCTGGGCGGCGCCGGCGATGGCGTCGGCCACCTTCTCGGCGTCCTCGGTACCGCACACGACCTCGATCTTCACCTTGGGGACGAAGTCGATGGTGTACTCGGCGCCCCGGTAGGTCTCGGTGTGGCCGCCCTGGCGGCCGAACCCCTTGACCTCGGACACGGTCATGCCCTGGACGCCGACGCCCTTGAGCGCCTCCTTCACGTCCTCGAGCTTGTGCGGCTTCACGACCGCGGTGATCAGGTGCAACATGGTGATCTCCTCTGCTTCAGATCGACAGGGTCGGGGGCGAGTGGGTGGCGCCGACGCCGGCGGGGATGCCGCGGGCACCGGTGTCGGGGGCGTAGCCCATGTGTCCGTGCTCCTCGACGTCGAGGCCGGCGAGCTCCTCCTCCTCCGTCACCCGCAGGCCGACCGTGGCCTTGATGACGTGGAAGAGGAGGAAGGCGGCGCCGAAGACGAAGACGAAGTGCACGCCGACGAACAGCGCCTGGGTGGACAGCTGGTCGATGCCGCCACCGTAGAAGAGGCCGGCGTCCTCCCGTCCGAGGAAGGCGTCGTCGTAGCGGGCGAACAGGGCGATGGAGAGCGTGCCCCACGTCCCGCACACCGCGTGGACGGACACGGCGCCGACCGGGTCGTCGACGCGGCGGTTGTCGAAGAAGCTCACCGCGAGGACCACGAGGCAGCCGCCCACCGCACCGATCACGATGGCGGCCCAGGTCTCGATGGCGCCCACCGGAGCGGTCACCGACACCAGGCCGGCGAGCATGCCGTTGGCCGCCATGGTCACGTCGGGCTTCCCGTCCCGCAGCCAGTTCACGATCATCGCCACGCAGGCACCGGCACAGGCGGCGAGCAGGGTCTTGACGGCGAGCTGGGGCACGAGGTTGTCGGCCGCCAGCTCGGACCCGGGGTTGAACCCGAACCAGCCGATGAACAGGATCATCGCACCGAGGATCACGAACGGGACGTTGTGACCGGGGATGGCGCGGGGCTTGCCGTCGGGGCCGTACTTGCCGATGCGCGGGCCGAGGACGATGGCGCCGGCCAGGGCCGCCCAGCCGCCGGTGGCGTGCACGATCGTCGAGCCGGCGAAGTCCGAGAAGGGGATGTCGAGCTGGGAGAGCCATCCGCCGCCCCAGGTCCAGCGCAGGACGGTCGGGTAGATCAGCGCCGTGATCACGATGCTGTAGATGAAGTAGCTCTTGAACTTCGTCCGCTCGGCCATGGTCCCCGACACGATCGTGGCGGCGGCGGCGGCGAACGCTGCCTGGAAGAAGAAGAAGGTCGCGGGCGACAGGTTGAGCGCCTGGGCAGCGCCGGCGTCCTCGATGCCCGGGATCCCGAACCCGAAGCCGAACCAGCCGCCGAGCAGCTCGCCGCCGCCGAAGCCGATGCCATAGCCGACGAGGGCGAAGGCGAGGACGCCGGCCATGCCGTCCATCAGGTTCTTCATCATGATGTTGGAGACGTTCTTCGCGCGGGTGAGGCCGGCCTCGACGAGCGCGAAGCCCGCCTGCATGAAGAAGACGAGGATCCCGCAGACGAAGACGAAGATGTTGTCGAGCACGACCTGGGATGCGGGCGCCACCTCCTCGACCTCTTGGGCGGCGGCGGGGTTGGCGAGCACGAGCAGTGCGGCTCCAGCCAGACCCGCTCCGATGAGCAGCTTGCGCTTCACAGCAGGACTCCTTGGTTCGGGGGACTTGTCGCTGGGGTGTGGGGCACTCGCGCATGACAGCGATCTGACCCGGATCTGACCGTAAGGACCGGCGTTTTCACGCTTGTTCGCTCGGCGTTGCGTCGAGGGCAACGCTGTGTGACCGGCGTGTTTCGCCGCCGTCGTGGCTCAGCGGCCGTTGGCCGCGGCGGCCGGTTCGAGGAGGTAGCCGCGCGAGCGGACGGTGCGGATCGCCAGCCGCACGGGCTCCAGCCGCCGGCGCAGGCGCAGGACGTGCACGTCGAGGGCGTTTCGCCCCGGGTGCCCGTGGGGCCAGCCGGCGACGACGAGGTCGTCGCGGCTGACCACCGCACCGAAGCGTCTGATGAGCACGCCGGTGAGCCGGGCCTCGACCGGTGGCAGGGGTGCCCAGCGGTCGCCGAAGCGGATCACCCCGTCGGCGTCGAGCTCGGGCAGGAGCTCGAGGGTCCGTTCGAGCCGTAGCCGGAGGCCCTCCATCCGGGCCCGCAGGTCGAGATCGGTGCACGGTTCGCGCACCCAGTCCTCGAGCGGGTCCGAGGCGACGGGCGGGGCCGCGGCACCGTCCACCAGGAGCAGGCGCGGCCGGCCCGAGCGGGCCAGCTGCTCCCGCAGGCCCCGCTCATCGGGCCAGCGGACGATGGTCACCTCCTGCATCGTCGGCGGAAGGTACGGAGGCCGCGTTTCACCGGTGTTTCGTGGTCGTCACCGCTCGACGGACTTCCCCCGGCACGCGGTGGAGTTGTTCCGTATGCTCCGCCCATGGCCAAGAAGAACGTGACCGATCACCTCGCATCGGTCCCCCTGTTCACCGCGTGCTCCAAGAAGGAGCTCGGGATGATCGCCAAGGCGGGCACCGAGATGTCCTTCCCGGACGGCACCGTGCTGATGAAGCAGGACGACACGGCGCGCGAGGCGTTCATCCTCACCGAGGGGACGGTCGTGGTGAAGCGCAACGGCCGCAAGATCGCCGAGCTCGGACCCGGGGCCTTCCTCGGCGAGCTCGGCCTGCTCGACCGCGGGCCTCGCACGGCCACGGTCGAGGCCCAGGGCCCGGTCGAGGCCCTGGTGCTCGGGCCTCGCGAGTTCTCGGGGCTGGTCGACGAGGTGCCGTCGATCTCGCACAAGCTGCTGCAGGCGCTGGCCGGCCGCATCCGCGAGCTCGACACCAAGGCGTTCGGCTGAGCGCAGCGGGGACGGGGGGCGCAGCCTCCGCGGGAGACTAGGAGCGGCTCAGTCGGCGGGCGGCGAGCGCGCTCGCCCCGCCGGCCACGGCCAGCGATGCCACCGCCAGCACGACCACGGCCGCGGGGGGACCGTCGTCGTCGGCATCGGTGATGGTGCTGGCCGCCGACTCGTCGACGCGGTCGCCGTCGCCTGCCGGGGGGCTCGAAGGGGGCTGCGGGCGCGACGGCGTCGTCGTCGGGGTCGGGTCCGAGTCGTCGGTGGCCGCGGCCCCGGACGGCTCACCGCTGGGCGCGCGGCCCCCGGTGGTGGCCGGCGTCCCCGATGGCGACGGCTCCGCCGTCCGGGCGGTCGGGGCCGGTGCGCCCGCTGCCGCGGTGGTCGGCGGCGACGGGGCGGGAGCGGGGGGCTGGGTCACCCTCGGCGGCGGCGGCGCGCTCGTCGCCACCGCGGCGCGGACGTCGAGGAGGCCGTGCCCGTAGGTGGCGTCGGGCCCGGGGCGGCCGAGGTCGCGGGCCGTCGCCAGCAGACGCTCGATGGCCGCCGGCGGGGGGTGGCCCTTGGCCCGAAGCGCGGCGAGCGCACCGCTCACGTGGGGCGCGGCCATCGACGTGCCCGCGTTGAGGGCGCAGCGCCGGCCGGGGAACGCCGAGAGGATGTCCCGGCCCTGCTCGCCGCTCCCGTCGCCGCCCGGCGCGGCGATGCCCCAGTCGGCCGAGCCGATGGACGTGGCGTAGGGGGCGACCCGGTCGGCGTTGTCGGTGGCGGTCACCACCACGGCCGGGATGCCGCCGTAGCCGGAGCCGAAGATCCCGCCGACGAGGCCGTCGTTGCCGGCGGCGAGCACCGGGATCGACCCCTTCGACCAGGCGTAGTCGATGGCCTCCTTGAGCCCCGATCCGCTCAGGTTGCGCAGGACGACGTCGGCGCCGAGGGACAGGTTGATGACAGCGGCACCGGCGTCGGCGGCCCGGCGGATGCCGTCGGCGACGACGTCGGCCGTGCCCTCGCCGTTGCCGTCGAGGACCCGCACCGGCAGGATGCGGGCGTCGGGCGCCACACCGATGTTCCCGCACCCGGCATCGGCGCCGGCGACGGTGCCGGCGACGTGCGTGCCGTGGCCGTTGGGATCGCCGCCGGACCCGCCCACCAGGTCGATGGCGCGCTCGACCCGCCCGGCCAGCGCGGGGTGGGAGGCGTCGACGCCGGTGTCGACCACCGCGACGAGCACGCCGGCGGCCGAGGCCGGGGCGCCGACCCGGGCGATGTTCCACTCGGGGTCGCTGGCCAGGGCCGGGGCGGCCGCGGCCACGAGCACCGCGACGAGGGCGGCGAGCGATGCGAGGGCCCGGACCCCAGGAGCGGTGCGCACCTGCCCATCGTGGCCGCTCGGCCTCTCCGCACGCCACGCGGACGGGCAGAAAAGCCGCAGAAGCGACCGACCGGGCGGTGTGGCGACAGCGCTTTCCCGCCCCGAAGTGACCGGCAGTAGCCTGCCGAGCGCTATGGAACCCACCGCTGCGCCGTCCCGCCGGATCAAGCCCCACCAGCTGGCCCTCGGGCTCGGCGTGCTGATGGCCGTCGTCACCGTGGTGTCGGGCATCGCCGCGACCGCGTTCCAGTTCCACGGCGACTCCGAGGTCACCCGCGAGGTCTTCGGGAACATCCCCTCGCCGTTGAAGGCCGCCTTCTACATGATCCTGCCGATCATGTTCCTCTACGGCGCGGTCGCCTTCAGCAACCGCATGAAGAACTGGGAGCGCGGCGCTCCCGAGAATCGCCGGACCACGCCGAAGAACGTGAAGCAGCGCCTGGCCGACTTCCGCGCCGGCGTCTACATGCAGACCCTGCTGCGCGACCCCGCCGCCGGCGTGATGCACAGCCTCATCTACTTCGGGTTCCTCGTCCTGCTCGCCGTGACCACGGTGCTCGAGATCGACCACCAGCTGCCCGACGACGCCAAGTTCCTCCACGGCGACGTCTACAAGGCGTACGCCTTCGTGGGCGACGCCGCCGGCGTGGTGTTCCTCGCCGGCATCGTGTGGGCGATCGTCCGCCGCTACGTGCACAAGCCGTACCGCATCCGCATGAAGAGCAAGCCCGAGCACGCCGTCATCCTCGGCACGTTCCTCGCCATCGGCGTCACCGGCTTCCTCACCGAGATGTTCCGCATCGCCCTCGACGGCCGGCCCGACTTCGAGCGGTGGAGCTTCGTCGGCTACCCGCTCTCCGGCCTCGTCGACGGCATCGACTCGATCAGCGGCTGGCACCAGGCGATGTGGATCGCCCACGTCATCACGTTCATCGTGTTCCTGGCGATCCTGCCGGTCACGATGCTGCGGCACATGTTCACCAGCCCGATCAACATGTACCTGAGCGATCGGGAGCGCCCGAAGGGCGCCATGAAGGCCATGCCGAACCTGATGGAGACCGAGCTCGAGAGCTTCGGCGCCTCCACGGTCGAGGACTTCACGTGGAAGCAGCTGCTCGACCTCGACTCGTGCACCATGTGCGGCCGCTGCACCAGCGTCTGCCCAGCCCACGCCACGGGCAAGCCGCTCGACCCGCGCGAGATCGTCCTCAAGGCGGGCGAGGTCATGGCCGCCACGGGCACCCCCCAGGTCAGCCCGCCCCTCGGCACCGTCCCGGAGATCACGGTGTCGGCCAACTCGTTCTTCGAGCGCATCACGCCCGAGGAGATCTGGGCGTGCACGTCGTGCAAGGCCTGCGACGAGATCTGCCCGGTGAACATCGAGATCCTCGACAAGATCCTCGACATGCGGCGCTACCTGTCGCTGATGGAGTCGAACTTCCCCACCGAGCTCGGCGGGGCGTACATGAACATGGAGAACCAGGGGAACCCCTGGGGCATGTCCAACGCCACCCGCGGCGACTGGTCGAAGAAGGTGGAGGGCATCGACATCGTCGAGCCGGGCGACGCCTTCGACCACGAGTACCTCTACTGGGTCGGCTGCGCCGGGTCCTTCGACGACAAGAACCAGAAGGTCTCCGAGGCGATGGCCAAGCTCATGCGCCGCGCCGGCCTCGACTTCGCCATCCTCGGCGCCGGGGAGATGTGCACCGGCGACCCCGCCCGCCGCTCGGGGAACGAGTACATCTACCAGATGCTGGCGATGCAGAACATCGAGACGCTCGACACGATGGGCGTCAAGAAGATCGTCACCCAGTGCCCGCACTGCTTCAACACGCTGGGCAACGAGTACCCGCAGCTCGAGGGCCACTACGAGGTGATCCACCACACCCAGCTGCTCGAGAACCTGGTCGCCGAGGGCAAGCTCGACCTGTCCCGGGCCCGCCTCGACGAGCGCATCGTGTACCACGACTCCTGCTACCTGGGCCGCCACAACGACATCTACCTGTCGCCGCGCAAGGTCATCGGCAGCCTCGGCGGCGTCGAGATCGTGGAGGCGCCCCGCAACGGCACCAAGGGCATGTGCTGTGGCGCCGGCGGCGCCCGCATGTGGATGGAGGAGTCGCTCGGCACGAAGGTCAACGACGAGCGCTCCCGAGAGCTGGTGGCCACCGGCGCCAGCCGCATCGCCACCGCCTGCCCGTTCTGCTACGTGATGATGGACGACGGCGTGAAGGCGGTGGCCTCCGAGGAGGACGCGCCGAAGGTGGCGGACATCGCCATGCACATCCTCGAGGCCATCGAGGAGGGCGAGCGTCGCGAGGCGTCCGCTCCCCTCACGATGACCGACTGATGGACGAGCGCGACCGCCGCCAGCCGGCGGTCGTGCTGCTGGCCTGCGACGAGCCGGGCGCCCTGGAGCTGCTCGCTCGGGTCGTCACGCGCGAGGGCTGGCGATCCGAGGTGGCACCCGACGTCGACGCGGCGCTGGAGCGGGCGGCAGCGCGGCTCCCCCGGTGCGTGGTCGTCCACCTGCCCCGCGGCGGGATCGGCTCGGCGCTGGAGCTGGTCGGCCGGGTCCGCTCGCACGCCGACGAGCGGGTGGCGACAGCGGCGCTCGTCGTGGTCGAGACGCTGGCGAACCGCGAGCTGCTGCTCGCCGCCGGCGCCGACGTGCACCTCGAGCGGCCGGTGCACGTCCGGGAGGTCGCCGGCGCCGTGGGCGCCGCGTTCTCGATCCCTCACGCGCCGGGGGCCGGCGCGCCTCGGGTCGAGGTCGAGCACCCGGCCGTTCTCGACCCCTGACGCGCCGGGGGCCGGCGCGCCTCGGGTCGAGTTCGACTCAGCGCTCGAAGTTCTTCCAGTACTGGCTGGGCGTGGGGCCGTCCTGGCCGTGGTACTTCGACTTGAGCGCCCCGGTGCCGTAGGGGACGTCGGCGGCGGTGGTCATGCGCAGGAAGCTGATCTGGCCGATCTTCATCCGCGGGTAGAGGGTGATCGGCAGGTTGTGCACGTTGCTCAGCTCGAGGGTGATCTGGCCGTAGAAGCCCGGGTCGATGAACCCGGCGGTCGAGTGGATGAGCAGGCCGAGGCGGCCGAGGCTGGACTTGCCGTCGAGGCGGGCGACGAGATCCTCGGGGACCCCGATGCGCTCGAGGGTGGCGCCGAGCACGAACTCCCCGGGGTGGAGGACGAAGGGCTCGTCGTCGCCGACCGTGACCATCTCGGTGAGGTCGGTGGTGTCCTGCTTCACGTCGATCATCCCGCGGGTGTGGTTGCGGAAGACGAGGAAGCGGGGATCGAGGGTGAGGTCGACCGACGACGGCTGGATGAAGGAGTCGTCGAGAGGATCGATGACGATGCGCCCGGCGGCGAGCTCGTCGCGGATCGTGCGGTCGGAGAGGATCACCCCGCGGAGGTTAGGTGGCCCTGCCGGCGGGTCAGGACTGGCGGGCGGCGACCCAGCGGTACTTCTGGTGCGCGGCCTGCGTCGACACCCCGAGGGTCTCGCCGATGTCGGACCAGGTGGCACCCTTCTTGCGGGCTTCGGCCACCAGCTCGGCCACCAGCGCCTCAGCGGCGTGGCGCAATCGCTGGGCGGCCTCGAGGCGGAGGGTGACATCGGTCTCGCCACGGGTGAGCTGGGTCATCGCGTCGCGGAGGGCGGCGTCGGCGGCCAGGTCGATCTCGACGTCGTGGCCCCCGATCCGAGCCGTGGGGGCGGCGTTCGTGCGGTCCACGTCCCGCACGCTACGTGCTGATCGCCGGCGGGTCGGGGATGCTCGGCGCCGCCGGCGGTGCCTAGGATGGCGCCCGCTGACCGGGCTCCGGCCCGGTCCTGCGGGTGTAGTTCAATGGCAGAACATGAGCTTCCCAAGCTCACAACGCGGGTTCGATTCCCGTCACCCGCTCTGCTCCACCGCTGACCGGCGTCAGCTGCGGTCGCTGCGGAGGTCGAGTCGCCGGAGCAGCTGGGCGTTGAGGGCGACGACGATCGTCGACACGCTCATGAGCACGGCGCCCACGGCCGGCGGAAGGCTGACACCCGCCCAGTGGAGGGCGCCCGCGGCGAGCGGGATGGCGACCACGTTGTAGCCGGCGGCCCAGGTGAGGTTCTCCAGCGACTTGCGATACGTGGCCTTGGCCAGCCGGATGATGCCGACGACGCCCCGGGGGTCGGAGCTGGCCAGGATGAGCCCGGCGGACTCGATGGCGACGTCGGTGCCGGCGCCGATGGCGATCCCGACGTCCGCTCGGGCGAGGGCCGGCGCGTCGTTCACGCCGTCGCCGACCATGGCCACGGAGAGGCCTCGACCCTGGAGCTCGGCGACCTTGGCCGACTTGTCCTCGGGCAGGACCTCGGCGAACACCTCGTCGAGACCCAGGTCCCGGGCGACGGCGTCGGCGACCTGGCGAGCGTCACCGGTGATCATCACGACCCTCAGGCCCCGAGCCCGGAGGTCGTCGACGGCTTGGCGGGCCTCGGGTCGGACCTCGTCCTCGAGGGCCAGCGACCCGATGACTCGGTCGCCGTGGACGAGGTGGAGCACGGCGGCTCCGCGCTCCTGCCACTCCTCGACCCGGCGGGCCAGCTCGGCGGGGACGGTCACAGAGCGCTCCCGCAGGAGGGCCGGCCCGCCCATGGCGTAGACCTCCCCATCGACGGTCGCCTCGACCCCGCGGCCGGTGATCGACCGGAAGTCGCTCGCCGTGGCCACCTCGCCGCGGTCGCGGGCGGCGGAGACGATGGCCCGGGCGAGGGGATGCTCGCTGTCGGCCTCGACCCCGCCGGCGATGCGCACCACGGCCGCCTCGGTGGTCCCGTCGGCGGCGGCCACGCCGATGACGGCGTGCTCACCCCGGGTCAGGGTGCCGGTCTTGTCGAACAGGACGGCGTCGATGGTGCGGCTGGCCTCGAGGGCGAGGCGGTCCTTGACGAGGATCCCGCTGCGGGCGCCGATCGCGCTCGAGAGTGAGGTCGTCAGCGGGATCGCGAGGCCCAGGGCGTGGGGGCAGGAGATGACCAGGACGGTCACGACCCGCACCACGGCCTCGTCCGCGTCGCCGAGCAGCGTCCAGGCCACGGCGGTGACGATGGCGGCGCCGGTGGCGACGTAGAAGAGGACGGCGGCGGCCTTGTCGGCGAGCACCTGACTGCGCGACCGGGACTCCTGGGCCTCGGCGACGAGGCGGCCGATGCCGGCGAGTGCGGTGTCCTCGCCGATCGCCGTCACCTGGACCCGGATGGCGGAGTCGGTCGACACCGTCCCGGCGACCACGTGGTCGCCGGCGTCCTTGGCCACGGGACGGGACTCACCGGTGATCATCGACTCGTCGAGCTCTGTGGCGCCGTCGACGATCTCGCCGTCGGCCGGCACCCGCCCGCCCGAGCGGACCAGCACGGTGTCGCCGGGGCGCAGGTGCCCGACCGGGACGGTCTCGAAGGTCCCATCCTCGGTCAGGCGCTCGGCCTCGTCCGGGAGCAGGGCGGCGAGGGCCGCCAGCGCGTCCTGGGCCTGGCCGAGCGCCTTCATCTCCTGCCAGTGCCCGAGGAGCATGATCGAGATCAGGGCGCCGAGCTCCCACCAGAAGTCGAGGTCGAGCCAGTCGAGCGAGGTGGCCATGGAGGCGGCGTAGGCGACCGTGATCGCCATGGCGATCAGGAGCATCATCCCGGGCTGGCGGGCCTTTGCCTCCTGGAGCCCGCCGGCGAGGAAGGGCTGGCCTCCCCAGGCGAACACGATCGTGCCCAGCACCGGGCCGACCCACTCCATGCCGTAGAAGTCGAGTGAGTAGCCGAACCAGTCCATGACCATGTGGCTGGTGACGACCAGCGGCACGGTGAGCAGCAGGCTCCACCAGAAGCGGGTGCGGAACATCTCCACCTGGTGGCCGTGGTGGGCGCCGTGATCGCCGTGGGTGGGCATTGGGCTGTAGGATACCCCCCTATAGTATAGTTGTCAACCGCCGAGCGGAGATGTCCGCCAGACTGGGCGGATGGACCGCCGCGAATGGGACGACCGGTACGCCGCCAGCGACCTGGTGTGGTCGGCGGGACCCAACCAGTTCGTCGCCGAGGTCGCAGGCACGCTGCCGCCGGGGCGCGCCTTGGATGTCGCGTGCGGGGAGGGCCGCAACGCAACCTGGCTGGCGGAGAAGGGCTGGGAGGCGGTCGGCGTCGACTTCAGCCCCGTGGCCATCGAGAAGGCCGGCCGCCTCGCTGCGGCCCGGCAGGTCGAGGTCGACTGGCGCGTCGGCGACGTCACCGATCGCGACGTCCTCGGCGACGAGACCTTCGACCTCGTCCTCGTGGCGTACCTGCACCTCCCCGAGGCCGAGATCGCCGGCCTGCTCGACCAGCTCGCCCAGCGGCTCCGAGCCGGCGGCCTGCTGCTCGTGGTCGGCCACCACGTCGAGAACCTCGAGCGCGGGTACGGCGGGCCGCCGGACCGGGCCGTGCTGCACGATCCCTCCGCGATCGCCGGGATGCTGGACGATCTCGATGTCGACCACGCCGGCGAGGTCCACCGCTCGGTCGCCACCGATGACGGGGAGCGGACGGCTGTCGACTCGCTGGTCGTCGCCCGCCGACCCATCTGACCCCCGAGGCCGGCACGGCCTGCCGCGCCTCGTGGATGCCCAGAGGGGAGCCGGCGAGCTCACCTGCACGCTCGCTGCAACGGAGCCGCTGCCAGTTTCGGACGGTGGTGCAACGGAGCCGCTGCCAGTTTCGGACGGTGGTGCAACGGAGCCGCTGCCAGTTTCG